>ENA-UOJQ01000141-UOJQ01000141.1-human-gut-metagenome-genome-assembly--contig:-P63-NODE-141-length-99533-cov-8.132733_pt1 | contig 99533 bp, 88 predicted proteins | sample MGYA00242352_ERZ723899 | MGnify/ENA metagenome assembly ERZ723899
ATTGAGAACTTCCTGCAGTTTGTCTGTTCTGTAGTACATATCCGTATTTGCATAACTTACAAGACCAATATCCTCATCCACAGTCACCTGTTCATATGCATCTTTAACAGCCTCTACAAAATTACTGGCGTTCATTTGGAAATAGGCAGCTTTTCTCCCGATAAACTGCAAATATTTAACAATCTGCAATGCCTGCGTAGTCGTTCCCATTCTTTTAATACAACCGGCCACTCCAATTCCAATCGTTCTGGTCTTTTTCTTTTCCTCGGACTCCTCTTTTTCCTCTTCTTCTTCAAATGAAAATCCACGTTTTTCTTCATAGCCAAAATTTTCATAATATCCAGTAAGACAGTATTCTAAATCTTCCTTTTGGTCTCCCAGATAAATGGAAAATATAAAATTTTTTACTCCGGCATCCCAAAGCATACGACAAACGGTACTTTTGGGTGAATACCCGGCCGCGAATATGATTGTTTTAATTTTCAAAGCATCTTCAATCCGATTAATCCAGTGAACCAATTCCTTTGCTTCGTCCGCATATTGTTCAATATCATAAATAACTACCGTTGCCTCTTCATTAAATCTCAATATTGCTTCTGCCTGGTCTTTGATATGTAATGCCTCGTCAATATATTCAACCTTTTCTTTGGTTTCTTCAGTAAAAAAACCTTTTTCCTTTTTCCCGACAAACAACAGCATAATTAGCACCTCCAATTCTTATTGCGTCATCTGTTTCTTAATCAATTCAATCCTCGCTCTTTTTTCTTGCAGCTGAACTTCATAGGACTGTAGTTCATCCTGATTTGATGTGATTTCAGATTGAATTTCTGTAATCTTATCTGTCTGCTCTGCTTTCATCTCGTCTGTTTGAAAACTTTCTTCACTTTGCAAACGATTAATTTCCTCCTGCATTCGCTGATTTTTTTCTGTAAGCGATTTCTTTTTCTGTTCCAGCGTTCTGATTTCTTCCTGATAGGTTTCTGTATCCCGCTCTAAGCGTAACAGTTGATATCCTTTTCTATCCCTTTTTTTTAAATCATTCACTCGCTTTACAGCATTTACATTTGTATATAGCCTCAAAGTATTGTCGTCATCCTGTTCTCCCATCATATCGAGTCTCAAAGAGATTTCTCCAAAATCATCTGCCACATTTTCAATTCGCAGGATTATCCAGTCGCTATCCTCAATCATCTTTACAACCTTTAACTGGTCGTTATTTCGAGTTATCGCAGTATAACGATAATGATTTTTTCCATCGAATGACTGATTATCTATGTCGATTTCCACCTCCATTATCTTCTCAGCCTCACAATATTCCCATCTTCTAATCTGGAGTGTTCGCTCGCTCCACTGCACATTTTCTCTAAGCGGTGTTAGCAGGCTGGCCGACAGATTTGCCGGCATCCAGGAAGAGGAAGAAAAGAAAAATATATAGCCGGCGATGAAAAAAAACACAACCCCAAACAAGGCAAGATTTCCTTTTCTTTTTGTCATTTCATAATTCTTTTTCAAAATTTACCGCTCCCTTCCAAAGTCTTTTTCCTTAACATGGACTTTTCCTTTCAAAACCTGTTCATACAATTCTTCATTAATAAAATCTTCGTTTACCTTTACTGTGCGAAGATTTTTTTGTTCTAACGCCCTCATCTCTTGCTGCATATCCGGAGTAACTTTTCCTACGACATATGCCATATCTGCCCGGTTCATATCTTCTACAACTGCCACTGAGTGGCCAAATGCTGTTTTTGCTCTCTCTACCACTCGTTCTCTTGCCTCTCTGTCACAACATATAAATAATTTTTTCATCGTATCAATCTCCCTTCTCTCGTATTACCATGGCTCAAATCGCCATGTTTTTTTGTTCATGTTATAAATCACATCAAATTTTACAACTTTTTTATTCACCGTCATGTAACAGGGTATCGTCATAGTATGTTCCGTATAACTAATCGTAATCTCTCCCATATCTTTGACTTGCTTTGCTGCTGCATAACCAAAAGAATTTTTAAATATCTGAATTTGCTTTTCAAATTCCGTAGCACTTACTTGTAATTGCTGTAATATCTCGGCTCGTATTTCGACCAAAGCAGTGCTTTTTTTATCTTCTTCGGTTTCTGCATCTGCCGGTGGTTTCGGAGTAATCGTTACCACACTGGTTGGAATCGGTGTTGCAGACGGAATTGCTGCCGTAGCAGATGTTTGTGCCGGTTCTTTTTTTTCTTTTTTACCGAAAAATTCCACCCCTGCAAACACACCGAAAATCAATATTGCAATAAGAATAAGGACAATTCCCTTTTTTCTTCGTTCCATTATTTCCTGCCTCCCTTAATTATTTGTATAAGTAAAATGCATCGGATCAAAGTAAGCTGCCGACCAGTCTCCGCCCCAGTAAAAGCCATGTTTTTTCCATACAGCAACTACCTTTTTGGTTACTGCCATTTTGTCTTTCCCGGGCTTATACGGCCATCCGGTATAAGTAGCTCCATTATGTTCCCAGTTCACATCAATTACCGAACCATACGAATGGTACGATTGTTTATTTTTATTGGATGCCATATTGCGCCAGTTATAACCGGCAGTACAAGCCGGATTAATTGGAAACTTCATTTTTGCCATTTCCTCAAAGACTGCTGTAATTTCTTGTGCCAGCTTTTTGTGCACTGTCAAAGTCATTTTGCTTTTTTGTTTTTTTGTCGTATAGATTGACACTTCAATCTGAGTTAAATATGGCTGCATATCAAGTTCCGTTTTCGGTGTTCCTTTCGGAAACAGCCACTTCATACGCTCCGCTACCGGTATCTTCACTGGGTCTCCTGCGCTTTCATCACTGCTGCTACCAGATGCCATGCTGTAATACCTGAGCACATGCGCTGTGTAATACTGGTCTCCATATCGCCATGGCCCTAACTGCTCTGCCCGGATACCGGAATTGCGTTTTCCTCCACTTTTCTGTTTTGCAAAGGAAAAGGTATTTTGTTGTGTCCATTTTCCATCTTTTTTTATGGCATAATCAATGTACCCACCACCAAAGTTATATCCCTGCAGTGCCAATTTTATATGTAATATATCATTGGGTGAGGTGCATCCGGCTTTTTTTATCATCGCGCTTAAATATGCAACTCCCTGCTTAATACTTTCTGTCGTGGATAAGGTATTTGGTGGCAACCCCTTACTTTCCGATGCCTGAAACACATCGTTGCCATTCCCCCCACTCTCCTGCTGCATGACGGCAAGGAACAAATCAATATAAGCCTCCATCTTATGTTTTTCAGTTTCTTTTAATACTTGATTACGGTATGCTTCTACTTCCTCTGATAGGAGCAGCGAGACAGAAACGCTTACGCTGTCATCTCCACTATTTCCGCCCTCTTCTTCCTCTCCACCTCCTAATACTACTGTCACTACACTTGTAACAGTCACCGGGAGGATTAAAATCACGGAAAGCAATAAGATACCAATACTTAAGATGGTATATAATGTTTTTTTCATCACATACCTCCTTGAAATATAGCCTCTTCATCTGCCGGAAGATGAACTTTAAATTCAATATTGCGGTCTGATGCTATCGCTAAGATGTTTTCACCAACATCAAGTTTGGAGATTCTTGCTATCTGTGATGGTGTTAATTCACCCTCGAAAATCTTTCCAAGCAATCCGGAAACATTGGAGTCCTGATGAAAAATAAACTTATATTGAGTAAGTTCAAACACGGTTTTCATCTTGTCTACATCTTTATCCGCCGTTCCCTCCGGAACATAATCCCTTACTGATTGACTCGCCAAGCCAATGCCGCCAAAATATTTTCTCGCCTCGCGCAAATAAACTGTTATCATGTCCAAGGCATGAGGCTTTTTCGTGTTAACCCATCGATGACTCTCATCGATTAAGATCAATGTGTGTATAATATCCCAGTCATCCAGTGTTTTATCATAAAGACCTTTCATCATTAATTTGCCGTTAGTGACACAGTTGTCCCAACAGAGGGAAACCATATCAAACAGTAAAGCATCAAAAACTTCCGGCTTCATATCCTTTATTGTGGATATATCGAAAGTTACTATCTGCTCGTCAACAATATTATTAATCGTCGTATAACCATTAAAAAGATTTCCATAAGTATAAACAATACTACTAATCACCTTACGAATCTTATCCAGTAATATTAAGTTATTCTCCACGAGCACCAGTTCAACATCTTTGTATGTACCGGCTTGTATTTTATCAATTCTATCGTTAATAAAATTAAGCATATCTTCAAATATTGGATATTCCTTCGCTGGAAGTCCTGTAACCGGACGAGTCAGTTTCCCCTTCTTTAATTCCCATCCCCACTTTTTATATAGCTGCCTGAGCAATTCTTCAAATTCAATAATTTCCTGTGTGGTGTAATCACCCGCCACTAGAAATTTGTAAATCGTGCTTACTTTTGAGATATGCATGGTAAAGGACACCACATCATCATCCCCGCCTCGAAGGATTTCCAATGGATTTAAAATACCATTCGAGCCATCCAGTTTCAGCACCTTTCCGCCCAACACATTAGTCAGCGTAGTAAACTCTCCGGAAATGTCGAATGTGCGAACGAAGTCTCCAACAATACCGGTGTGTAACAATAACTTTTTAAGAAGCGTAGATTTACCGCTTCCCATTGTTCCGCAGCACAGGAAGTTGTAGTAAAGTCTGCTTTGTGACTTAAGAAACAAATTAAAAAGCACATCACCACCACAAGGTGTTTTGCCTAAAAACAAACCGTTCTCATCCGATAAATGAGAATAGTGAAACGGATTACCGGTTGCTATCGCACTACTGGTGAGCGGTTGTCCATATACAAAAAATCTTTCGTTCTCCTGCCTTGCATACGATTTAAACATGCTTGTCCATTCAGATTTTGTTTCATTCATAAAAATTGCACCAAGGTAACCATTGCTCTCCAGTTGTGCTTTTATGTCTTTAATTTTTTCTTCTAATTCAGTCCAGGATGAATCCGAAATAAAAATCCTCGAATGAATCAATTTAACCACTTCGCCCAAATTACTTATTTCATCGTACAGCGTTTCTAATTCCTGAAAGCGTTTCTTTGCGTCATAACTTTCCTGAAAATTTTTAGATTCATTGTAACGATAAGTTTGTTCTTTCATGGAACGATTAATATTTTTCTTGACTGTAATAACATCATCCGTTGCTATGTCAATAAAAACCGCGGTATTCGGTATATTACAAATATTAGCCAGCCAATAATCATCTAGTGTCTTCGGATATTCAAAAATATGTAAGCAGGCTTCATAGCCGCCACCAGTGGATATGTATTTGGCATCCATAAAGGTTATTCCACCCTGTGGCTGTATTTTCTCCAACAAATAGGTATCAGTCTGTTGTTCTTTTTTCTTATCCCTAGCCATCGTTTTATCCCCTTTCTTTATGCATTTGTCATAACGCACTTATTCAGTACACGGAAAAGAATTTCTTTCTTTTTTTCATATGAAATCTTTTCAACCAAACCTCCCCTTCCTCTTCCCAAGACGCTGAACATGGTACGAATGTTTTTTTCTAAGCCTTCTTCTGTCTCAGAAAAAATCATATAGTAGTATTCTCTGGTTGTATTATGTTTTTCTAGCCAGACCAACTCATCTAACTTTTTCTGTAACTGCTCCTTAAAAATTGTATTTTTCGTGCTTTTAATTTTGGATTCCAGAAACCTTTTCTGTTTGGAATAATCACACGGAAAATTAATACATACAATCTTAACTGGTTCTGCATACAATCTATACAACTTAGCAAACTTCAGACAATCATACTCCACTTCATCTTCCGAAGAATTAATCAGGTCTTTTGATTGTATTTGCAGCAAATCCATGTAACTGCCATCATCCATGTTGTAGTACCCTTTTTCCGAAATACTACGAATCGTTACAATATCTAATATGGTTTTTCTAACCGATGGCTTTTTTTTCTTTGTTGTCTTCTTCATAGCCGACAGCCTCCTTTCTTCGTTTCTTGTCCAATTCCGTTGCTACATTTTCATTCACAAGGGGATAATAAACCCCCTTGTCTCTCCTAATATACAAGAGCAAGCTCTCCCAATTTCTTCTCTTTTTATTCCAATTACTTTTCATCGTAAGAAAAATGGCACAAACAGCAGAGAAAATGTAAAATGGGATGCGAAGCATCTCATGTACTGTGCTACCAAACAAAAAAGATACAGCACCATAAGTCACTAAAAAGAAAAAATCAAAAAGATACACACTCTTTCCCACTTTGGTTTCACTTTTAATGTCCTGAACTACAATGTGCTTCATTAATTTTTCCTCCCTGCATTATCTCCAAATATATCCTTACTTCCCGGTTTCTTTGGCTCATTATTTTTACTTGATGTATCGCTTCCCGATACCCGGTCAAACATATGTCCTCCCGCTTCAATCGGTTTATTGCCGGCAATATTATTCGTTGAATCCATTGACATTCCTGTTCTTGTGCTGCTTAAGTCTTTTTCCATTTGTTTCATACTGTCGGGACCTATGCCGGCATTTCCTCCTGAAGGAACACCATTGAGCGCATCATTTCTGGTTTGATTATGTCCAATCTGCCCCATTTGGTAACCACCATTCTTCTTACCCTGCTCAGCGGACATAGCCGATGTCGAATTTGGAGATGGACTTCCTGCTCCGGCAAATTCTACATTTTCTTTTTGTTTGCTACTCTCCGGTGTTTGGGAAGATGCTGTCTCTCCATTTCTACCATTTGCAGCCTCTTTTTCTCCGGATTCCAGTACATCGGCATGATTGTTCTGGTTATTAGTTGCATTGTTGTTTTGGTTATTATGATTTGTTGACTTATTATCCATGTTATTGTCATTCGACTGGTTATTGTGCTGATTAAGCGCATTATCTGCACTGGCTGTTGCCGCTCCGGCATCAACCATATCTTGTGCCTGTTCATCCATAGCCGGATTTCCACTAAATGCTTCTTTCGCATTTGGTTTTGAGAAAGCTCTGGACGCGCCATTTTTTACTGCACCTACTCCGGATTTAACAGCACCTGCTGCAGCACCAACTGTACTGGCAGCCATTCGTCCGCCATAAAACAAAGACATCATTTTTCCCATTCCATCACTGGCTCCGATATCTGCTCCTGTCAGTTTTTGAATCAAATTCGGACCATCGATTACTGCAAATGCTAAAAACAACAAAATGATTCCCTTTGCAATACCAGACACATTCCATCCGGATATAAACTTTGTTGCCAGAAGATAAAACTTAATTATGACAGTTGTAAATAGTAATAAGATATAACTGTCTTTCAAGGAATCCAATATCTTCAAAATTTTCTGATTATTGTTAAAATTAGCTGAGTACAAATAAGCTAATAATTGATGTATTACAATCTCATATAAGATACGAATTACCTTATATGACATAAACAAGTAGATGATAATAAGCGATATTAGTTCCATCCACATCACGCCATAATCCACTGTATAACGATAGTAAAATTCATTTAACAAATCTGTCCATGCTACACCGTCATATAATTCATCCAATGAATAGGTAATCTTGTTCTTATCATCACTTTCTGACTGCAAGCCATTTTTCAATATATCCCCTGCATCTCCCTCGAAATCTTCCGGGTCAAGAATTTCCTGAATATCCAGATTTTTAAACTGGCTTTTTGAAAATGTGTCATAAACCTTATCTGCATTTTTCTTGCCCTTTGTTTTCTTATTCAGATTGGCAAGACCAACCGTCTTTTCCAGCCACTTTATATCATGTATATTGTTACCAATCGTGCTGTAGACAACTGCTGAACTCTGTCCACCTAATATCTCACTTCGTACTTCTTTGCTGATAAACTTGTTCATGGTATTAATTACATAGGTACTTGAAGAAACCACAGTTACCGCTATTAGCAAGTTAATAACAATCTTAGGTTTTTTTTCCCACCCAATGCAAAGTAAAATTCCAATCAGCAAAATAGATAAACATACTAAGCCGATGAATACCGGTTTCCACTGATTGATAAATGTTTTTACCGGCTTATACTTTGTAAAATCAATAAACCCAAAGCATGTGTCATAAAGGCCAGCACACACATCCGCTAAAGCCGCAATTCCTTTTGTAATGCCCCAGCCTATAAAGCGGAAGGCACTAGCCACAATTCCATTTTCGTGAAAAAGTCCCGGATTACTCGATAATATTTTAATTACCTGGTCATCTTCCAATGCCAAGGCACGTATCTGGCATGTAAAAAGCGGACATATCAAAAGTGATAAAAATAACACTATCTTTTCCCTTGTTTTTAATCCATATTTCATTCTGTCATTTCCTCCTTTCCCATGTATAACAAATCCATATACTTTTCTTTGGTCTGCTCATCTAAATCTGCTTCACGCAGCATATCCATCACTGTATCAATATTCATGTTCTTTTTTATCGTGCTTCCAAGCACCTCTTTCAAAGCGGCAATCAAATTTTCACTGTTTTCCAGTTCTCCAATTTTTACCGTTTTTTCCTTTTTATCTGGCTTGTCTTCTGTCCTCGTAAAATTGAATAGAGCAAAACTCATACGATAGTCCCAAACTCTTTCCTCAACCTTAATATGGCTTAAATCTTCTTTGTTCACATCACTAATATCCACTTCGTCCGGATTCGGGAAAGTATCAGTAAGGTATTCGTACCGGAACAGCAGCCGTCGTTTATTTTCTAAGCTGTTGAAAATCGGGTGTGGTGTAATCAACCTTCCTTTCAAATCGCGGCGTTTCATAATTCTTTTAATAACACATTCTCCCGGTTTTAGTTCTTCCAGCTCATTGGGATTTAATAAGGGTTTGTCCGCTGTTGTTTCCATGATTGTTTTATTTGCCGACAATCGACTTCCGTTTCGCTGCATATCAACGATTGTCTCATTTCCCAAGTTTGCCGAAATCTGCTTGGTTGTATCATCGTCATCCGAGAGAATGTAAATAGTATTTCCGCAGTTTCCGGAAATCGTTTTGGCATTATCTCCATATAGTTTATTTAGCTGAGCATATGCCTGTATATAAAGGTCAAACGATATATTCCTTCCCAGGCATACCGTTATGATATTTTCCATTGCTTCAATCGCCGGCATATTACCAAATTCATCCGCTATTATTTTAACGCGGTTTTTACAGCGGCCATTCTGCTGTCTGGTAGCCTTTCTTGCCAGCACAAAGTATAATTGCCGGATAAATACCGAGCCTAAGAAATGAGCGGATTTATCATAATCCGGCATTTCAATAAATACAGCAATGGGCTTGTCCCCAAATCCGATATCTTCTAAATTCATTGTTGATTCCGCCGTCATTTTGGCGAAATTTTCGTATGTAAAGATTGTTAATTTCATAAGCATACTAGAGTAGATGCTTGCCTTTGTTCGACTTCCAGCAACTTCCACTCCCAAAAATTTAATCTTTGCCCTGTCCAAAGAAGGGCGCATTTGGAAAAACATATCCAATCCCGTAACATATGGATTATCCGGATTGGTTTGGCTAACCAGTTCTCCAAATAAATTGATGATGGAAAACATATTAATTTTCTGAATATGTTTTTTTCTCTCTTCTCCTGTAGCACCATCAACTTGAATCCATGCAAACACATCTTCAATTACAGCAATCACTAACGCCGACAACAAAGATGTTGGTGAATCTTGCCAAAAGGTATCACCATTTATTGGTTTATCTGGATTAAATATTGAATAACAAAAGCTCTGTACTAAAAGTTCTGCGTTAGCATAATCGCCTGCTTCATACAAATTGATGACCTGATTTAAAGGATCAAACCCCATAGAGTGCTCCGGGTCCACAAGTGACAGCAAATACACATCATATCCTCTTTCTTCCAAAGTTCCTTTGGAAGTTTTATATAGCTCTATTTTCGGGTCAAGTACCACCAGTGATGTCTTCTTTTCCGCTCTGGAGTAGATATCGATGGAAGGTATAACATACATCTCACCTTTACCGGAACGAGTGATTCCGATACATAGGTTGTTCGTCAAATCAGTATCAATAAATAAATGTTTCCCAATGCGGGATACAATCGTACCACCATATCCGGGAAAGACTTTATTCTTCTCCGGGATTCTAATGTATTGTCTTTTGATTTCTTTTGTTGTTGTCCATCTTGCGCAGCCCTTCTGATTTAAATTAAAGCCTTTGGACGAAAACGATGCTCTCATCCGGTAACCCTGCCGGATATTAAATACTAAGCAAAAGCAGCCATAAACCAGGCATATAAAACCATATATATCATGGTATTTATGAATCCTTTCAAAATCCGGAAGGATATTTTTTATGCCTATGTAGTATTCTGGATGACTCCAGTTTCCGGTTCCTAATCCTATATTTACTACAATGTTGAATAAATAATTTATTAACATATACAGCAGCAGGTCTTCCACAATTAAAACAACTAAAATTATTATTCCATTTCCAAAGAATCGCTCCAATCGCAATTCATTATTCTTTTTATTTTTCCCCATAGTCAGCTCCTATACAGTAAGGGGGAAAAGTCCCCCTACCGTACTTTTTTACTTCATGCTTAAAAGCTCCAATTTGTTGCAATTCCCTTACCAACGGTTACGCATCCAGCAATTAATGCTGTTCCTATAATAGCCCAGCCACCGTAGCTCTTTGCTTTATCATGTAACTTATCACTTGGCACTGCGAGCATAATTCCCACCACTAACGCAGTGACTATAGCAAAAACATATGAGTACGGAGCCACCGTCCCACAAAAATCAACTATGTTTTTTGCTAATTTTGCCATAACTATCCCCTCCTTCCTTTGTCTTTCTTTTTTTTACCAGAATAAATAATATTCCAACAACAGCTGCTAACACCAACACTACTGCTAAAGTTATAAATAACACCGGAGCTTTCTTTGTCTCTTTGGTCTGCTCTAACTGATAATTAGCTTTCGCAGCAACAACATAAGAAATATCCTTACTATCGGTTTCTTTTACTCCTGCATAAGTACAAGAGTACACATAGTCAGGTTCTTCTGTATGTGTTATACTTCCGGAGTAATTAACCCGGTAGTGTGGTATCTTTTTTCTTACAACGGCTCTTGCCTTCCGGTATAAAGTATCGTTTTTTTTATAACTTTTTCCCTGCCAAACAACTTTTTGAACTTTATACTTATCCGGATTGCCACCAACACTTTCAATTAACGCCGTTTCATATCCCTTTAAAGGATTTTTGGTGTTTTTCTTGACTTTCAAGTCTTTCCAAATAAAAGTTTCTGCATCATACCCGGAGAACAGAATATCAATATGCGAATAATCCCATGTCTCTGCTGTTTTTTTTGTAGAAGTTTTGACGCAGGGAACAGCTACCATTTCTCCTGTTTTTTTGTCTGTGACAGTTACCATCTTTTGACCCGATGCGCTTTGTGCTTCTCCTAACGAATCAAATTCAGAATAAGCGGCCACTGTCTGCTTCCACTTTTTCTTACTCTTTTTTTCTTTTTTGCTGACTCCGGTCAACTTATATGTAACACCGTCTTTCGTTATCTTCTTCTCCGCCTCAAAAGATTCACTTTTCTTCATAGGCTTTGTCTTTTTTATCAATGTTACTTTTTCTTTTACTTTTACCGGATTTTTGCTAACAGTTTCGTATGACACATTCTGTAGCTGATAAGTCTTTCCATCGATAACAATGCTTTTATCAAACGGTTGCTTTTCCTTTTCGTTGAGTGTGACATACTGTTTTTCTTTTTGAATTAACTCCGGAGCTGCCGCCCGGACACCAACGCCGGGCAGCATTACCAAAACTAATACCAATAAAGATAAGATGCTTATAAATCTACTTGTTTTTCTCATATTTTTTCCCTTTCCTCCACAACATGATGCCTGCTGTGCCACCACTTAAACCTACTAACAACAACCCAAATATCAGATACAAATATCCTGTCTTCGGTGATGTTTTACTGTCCTTACCTTCCCAAAACTTCTTTGGTGTTTTGGTTGTGATAATTCCCAGTTTTTTATCCACCATAGACACGATCTGCTCATCTTTTGTGTCCTTGATCTGATATGTGACCGGTTTCGCCAATTCATATCCTTCCGGTGCTTCGATTTCCTTAAAGGTGTAGGTTTCCCCTACCTTTAATAATCCGGTAAATATCTTTTTCTTACCTTTTTTTGTAGTAAATTCTGTTACCTTATTTCCCTGACTGTCATATACAGCCATCTTTGCACCACCAAGCAATGTTTCATCACTGCTCTTCTTCTTGAAAGTGACAGTAGTTTTATAGTCCACCATATGAACTACATTGGACTCCTGCAGAACAAAATTTCCATCTGCATTCCGGATTGACACCAGTGTTTTCCCTGGTTCAGTGCTGCTTTCCTGCAACTGAAAAGCGATACTGTCTGCTGTCACATATCCATCTGCCGGTCTTGTCTCTGTTAGTATGTAAGTCTTATGCTGATACAAGCCCCGAAGCGTTCTGTGCTTGTCCGCTGTAAATGCTGTAAGCAAATTCTGATATCCCAAGTCCTGATTTACTTTTACTTCCGTAGTCGTTCCGGATGTCCATGACAGAATCACATTTCCATCTTCATCCGAAATCTGCAAATGACATCCCTCGATTTCTTCACTTCCTGCAACTGAGGTTTTATCCATCTGCACTTCTGTCTGTTTGTTTTTATGTGTCAGCTTCTTTTCAATCACAGCTGTCTTATCATCCTTATACTCTAAATGTACCGGCAATAATGTACTATCCAGATAGTAACCACCCGGCACACTTTCCTCTTTTAGATAATAGTCACCAGAGTTAAGCGTGTTTGTCTCTGCTGTGACTGCACTGCCTGATACAGATACCGCACTGCCACTGGCTGCCTCTTTACCATAATTTTCACTCATAAGAGGCAAATCCAAATTAAATACTGCCTGTCCTTTTTCGTCTGTAATAACAGTGCCTAATTTTTCGTCCGCCGACGCAATTTGCTTTCCGTCGGCATTGTAAATGGCATCCTTACTGTATAAGCCAAAGGTTACATCCTTAATTGGCTTAGTAGTTTCTTCGTCTGTCTTTTTTATCTCAACTGCAGTCTTTGCGCGCTCATTGAAAACAGACAATATGCCCTCTGTATTCGTTGCACTGGTAGAGTTAAGAACATATTCTTCATCCTTATTGTTCCAGTTAAATTCAACCGACCAGTCTTTATCCGGAAGCAGGTACCCATAAAGTGTTTTTGTTTCTTTTACCTTGTATTTACCCAATGGAAGATTTACTGTTACGATACCGTCTTTCACTTCATATCCGGTAATTCCTTTGCAATCTTTTGTAAAGACTGCTTTCTCGCCGCTTTTAATCGTAGCAACCAGTTCCCCATTGTCAAACCAATTGGTTCCCTGGTTATCCTGGGTTTCAATATTTCCATCTGCATAGATTTCAAAAGTTGCACCTTTTAGCGGTTTCTCTTCATAAATAAATTGACCGTTTTCATATTTGCTCAGCATTTCACCGGACTTGTAAATTTTCAATTTCCCATAGGTATCTTCATTAAGATAATCCAAAGTAATGGTTGCAAAAGAATTTCCATCTGCATCTTTTTCCATCTTGTAATTATCCGATTTGCTGTCTACCACAAACTCAATGTATTTTGTAGTAATATGCAATCCGCTTGCAGAATCAATCTCATAAATCCGATATTTCCCGGAAGATAATCCCTGTGCCGTAAGAACCTCTCCACTGGCATCTGTAACAAATGGATATTCATCGGTACCTACCTTTATCATGGTATTTCCATTGAAAAATGACTGTTCTACTCTTTTCTCTGTGCCATCCGTTCCAACTTGATAAATCTGATATTTGGTATTTGCTTTCAATACCGTCTTTTCCGTGTTCTTTGACTTCTTTATTATCCGCAGATGAGCCTTAAATGGTGCATTGTTATAAAGCCTTGTATAAACCTTATAATTCAACGCTGCAGAAGTAATATCCATACCAATTTTAATTTCTTCATCTGCAATTTTTTCTGTGTCTGCATCTCCTGTTTTTGTCTGATGAATCACATAAGTACCGTAAGCTAATGCTTCGGTTGTTTTAGCATGTCCAGTTTCATCGGCTACTAAAATCGCGCGCTCATCTTCTTTGCACTCCTCATATTTCTTTCCCTTTTTTGTTATTTCAAAAGTAGCCCCTTTTTCAAAATTGGCAGGTCCGGTTGAACCATCCGTTGTAAATTTATATATTTCCAGATGACCTTTCTTTTCCGTTTCCTGCACTTCATATGTTTTTGCAGCAGGCGTGTACTCCTGTGTTAAACTATTACCATCCACTTGAATCTTTAATACATCCGTAGAGAGTAAGAAACCTTCGGGTGCTTTTTCCTCTTTTAAGTAATATGTTTTCCCGGCTCGTAAATAATCGGTTTCCAACTCGCCATTTTTAATGATATAAAGGTCTGCTGTTTTATCTTTTCCCTTGCTGTCATACACGGTGGCTGTTTTCGTACAGGCAGCATCATCAAACAATTGATAGACCGCCCCATCCACACTGGCATCACCATGCGCTTTCTTGTCGTTTGTATTACTTACTAACTTCTTTACCTTTACTGTAGCTTTTTTGTGATTATTAATTCCTTTTACATCTTTTATAACATTGTCTGTTATACCACTGACACCATAGTTAAAATCAGAATCATCTGCATCACATATAACGGTTACGCCCTTTGCCAATTTCGGGTCAAGAATCAAATTAGGATTTCCGGTATCCAACTCCTTGATAATGTAGTGGTTATTGACTTTATCCAATTTTTCTTTCAGACTTTTATCCATCAGTTCTTCCGCTGCACTTTGAGTCATCCCGGCACCATGTCTTTGACCTGCTTCATCCATATCGCGTTCAGCTTTTTCTTTTTCAGCAGCTGTCATACCCTTCAGTTCCGTATCTGTGTAAAAGTAAAAAGTTTCTGACTGAATATGGTAGGTATAGCGAATTGTAAATTGTCCATTGCTGTCGGTTGTGGTTTCTACGGTGAAATCAGGGATTTCTTCATCCGTGTTAGAACCCTTATCATTTAGTTTGTAATAATACAACGTATCAATGTCTTTTGCTTCAATTGAAAACTTTGCCCCTGCAACTGGTCTTCCGTCATCGTCCATTTTTGTAAATCGTATCTTTTGGCGATAGTTGGAATTAGTATTTACAGAATGAGGTTTCGTTCTAACTCCTCCAGCCTCCATAAATAATAAAACCTGGCGATGCGAACTTCCTCCGCTATATTTATATTCTTTAAATTTTACTGTCAATGTCCCTGTTTTTTCAAAAATAGCACTGTATAATTGTTCTGTGGTTTTTGAACTATAATATCCTGATGCTTTTTTTATATTTGTAATAATTGTCTTCAATTCACTTTCTGAAGTTTTGCCTTCCTGAATTCCCCAAAGAAGTGCTTGGGCGACAATATACGCTTTATTGCTTCCTTTCATAGTCTGGTCATACCAGTATCCAACATATGCTTTTAATGCTTTCTTTCCTCCATCTGCTGTTGAATACCTGCCAGAGGAATTGACACTATATTCATCTCCCGTGTGGCATGTATAACCTAGGTTCATACAAAAAGCATCATGACTTTCCACTGTCATCTTGTACCAATCTCCAGATTTGGTTTTACTGCCAATCTTTGTGGTACCATGTGTTCCTAAGATATCTAGTTTTACAGGCAGTGTTGCTGCCAGAGATTTCTCTGCTGGAATCTGGCACATACCACCTACTAACCCAATAACCAAAAGGAACGATAGGATTTTTTTTAATCTTCCTTTCATTTGTCAATACATCCTTTCCTACTTACTAATCAATTTCTTTACTTCAATGCATGCTGCGCTTTTTCAGCACTGTATCTCTGTTCTTTTTTTATCCAGCCAAGCTTTCTTTCAACTTGAAGTTGATATGTACTGATACCCAGGTATCTACAAATCTCCATGTGATTTACTTTCTTGTTTAATGCTTCCTCCAACCACACACGCTCTTCAAATGTCAATTTTGCCCTCGGCATTACCTCTTTGCCTCCTTTCATTTTTGTACACTTTTTAGATTTTTCTGCAAAAAACAGCAAAAAAAAATAGCGCGAATACGCGCTTTATAGCTTGTATTCGCACTAAATTATACTATTTATCATAAATCAGATAAACATTTTAACCTTGTGCCATCAAGTTGTCATACAATTAATTAACTTGTCTTATAGTCAAAAACATGCTACATAAGTCTACTTAAATTGTTGACAATGTTTATAACTTTGTTCACAACTAACAAATATCGCAATTTCGTTGTTTTAATTGTTGATAAATAACGCCTGCACACATGACTACAATTGTCTGCGTACAGGCGTTCGTTTTCGAGTTGTATGACTTCTTAGATTTAACCAAGAACTCGTCTCGCACAATATGGTTTACGATAATACATATTACTTGTCTTAATTCCGGTACGTGGGTTACTTGCGTGTACAACCCTGCCGCCGCCGATGCAAAGTGCAACGTGGTTGACATGTCCACCACTTGCATAGAAAATCAAGTCACCGGCTCTTGCGCTGGATGGGCTGATTTTCTTACCTACTCCCGACTGTGCGCCGGAAGTACGTGGCAAACTGATACCGAATTTCTTAAATACTGACATGGTAAATCCGGAACAGTCCGTACCATGAGTCAAACTGGAACCACCGTATACATATGGGTTTCCAACAAATTTCAAAGCGTAAGAAGCAATTGCAGAACCGTCACCGCTTCCCAATGTGCTGCCGCCATCGGACGATGAGGAACCACCGCTTGCACCACCGGAACCATTGCTGGATCCACCGGAGCTGCTGTTTCCACCTGCGCCACCGGAACCGTTACTGGAGCCGCCGGAACTTCCTTTCGCACCACCGCCGCCATTACTGGAGGATGCACTGCTTGATTTATGACTTCCACCGCCACCATTCGAAGAACTCTTTCCTGAGCTTGATGACGATTTATGACTTGAGCTGCTTGAAGAACTGCTGCTTGACGAACTATTTCCTGAATTCGATGAAGACTTCGCCGGACGTTCACTTTCTGCCGCCGCTGCCTCTGCTGCCGCTTTTCTTCTCTCTTCTTCGCGTTCTTCCTCAATCGATACAGCCTTTTCAAACTGAACTGAGATTTTTACATAATCATCTCTGACATAACCGGTTGTATCGCCATCGACACGAACCTTTACCCAGCCGGATTCATGTTTTAGCACTTCATAACTTTCATCGCCGGCCAAAAGGTCAAGAATCTTACTCGATTCACTTTCTTTCTCGCGGACACGAAGCGTCTCCGTGGTAACTGTCGCCCACTTCGTACCAAACTGGTCTACCAGTTTTTCTGCACTGTAGCCGATTGCCAAATAATCTTTCATAATATAACCGGAAACCGAACCGGACTTAATGTATACCCAGTCACCTTCTGTCTTAGCAATCGTAGCCGCACTTCCACGGTACAATTTACCAACGATTTCCGCATCCGTATTTGGTTTCTTACGAATATTTACATAATCTGCCGCAATGGAAATACCAACATTGGCATATTCCGATTCCGGTTTTGGTGTCGCCGTCGCTGTCGCTTCTTTCGTCGGCTCCGGTGTTGCATTCGAGACAGCAGAACCACTTACTGCGCTTGTCCCATTATTGGTGTTACCCGGCATATCCTCAAACGCTACAATTGCTTCCGGATTTGACTGTGTTGCACCAACCTGAATCGTACAGTATTGGTCTAACATATAAGCCATACCGGCAAGTTCCGTCTCAGAACCCATCGTAGTTGAAGATGAAACCATATACTTGCCAAATATTCCAAAGGATAAAACAAGTCCTGCCCCCAACGCACATTTCACAAGCCTTGTGTGTTGCATACTTTTCTTCCCTCCATTGTCACTCATCTGCCGGCCTCAAACTCATCCGGCATTCTAAATGTTACAAATTTGTTAAATACTTGTTTCAGTATAACAACTCTGTCCGCATCTGTCAACCTTTGTAAACTCATTGTTTCTACTAATTTTTACCACAATTTTACCGAGAAAATTAATTTTACATTTATTCTACAGGATTCGACTATTTATTTCGCAACAATCGCCTCAATCTCAATCAGAACATCTTTTGGCAGTCTTGCCACTTCCACGCAGGAACGTGCCGGGCAGTCTCCCGTAAAAAAGTGGGAATAAATTTCATTTACCTTGGCAAAATCATTCATATCTTTAATGAAGACAACTGTTTTAATCGTGTCCTCAATTTTTGCACCACTTGCTTCAATCAGCGCCTTCAGATTACCGATTGCCTGCTCCGCCTGCTTTTCAATACCGCCTTCAACCAATTCACCGGTCTCCGGAATAATCGGGATCACACCTGATGTAAATACAAGACCATTTACCTCTACTGCCTGAGAATAAGGACCAATTGCTGCCGGTGCCTTATCTGTTGAAATAATTTTCTTCATATAAAAACACAACCTTTCTATTCATTGTTTTCATAGCTGATATTACCACATTTTCAAAAAAAATTCACTAGTTTTTTTCGGGTAAGGGTAGTATAATGAAACTGTTTGAACGAAGGGAGGAAATCGTATGTATTCCTATCATGATAGAGTATCTTACAGCAGAATTGATAAGGATGGACTGCTCGGTGTCTCCGACACTGTAAATGCAATGCAGGACTGCTGCCTGTTTCATAGCGAGGACGTTGGACATTCTGCCTTAGATTTATTAAAGAAAAACCGCGCTTGGTTAGTAAGCGCATGGCACGTTGTATTCAAACGCCGTCCGGTTATGGGCGAGCGTTTCACGGTGCATACATGGCCGTATCAGTTTAAAGGCATTTTCGGATGTCGTAATTTTTTAATGGAAACGCCGGACAAAGAGGTTCTTGCCTACGCCGATTCAAGATGGTTTTATTTTGACCCGTCTACCGGTCAGCCAACAAAAATTGATGACAGTGAAAAGGCCGCCTATCCGACAGAACCTGCTTACGACATGGAATATTCTTCCAGAAAGGTAAAATGTCCGGAAAACTTGACACTTGTCGAAGAAGTCGATGTGTGCCAGAATTATCTTGACACAAACCACCATGTAAACAACGGACAGTATATTCGTCTGGCTGTGAATGTTCTGCCAATTGATTTTGAAGTTTCCGAATTCCGTGCCGAATTTCGTCTGGCTGCCAAAATGGGAGACACCATGTACATTCGCACAGCCAGTGAAAATGGCAAATTTTATGTAGTCTTTACGGACAAAGAGGAAAATCCTTATTTCCTCAGCGAATTTACCCCGACAAAGAATGGAGAATAATATGAACGAATCAAAAGTTCTTGGCAAATTTGCCAGATTGTATGTTTCAAAAATCACAAAATTCGGTGTGATGCTTCGCTCTTTTGAAGAAAAAGATTTGGAAGTACTGCTCCCGAATAACCAGGTAAAAAAAGGGACCGAAAAAGGCGATTTTTACGAGGTGTTTTTGTACAAAGATTCCGAGGACCGCTTAATTGCTACCACACAAAGACCGTATCTTTCACTCGGTGAAACTGCGGTTTTGGAAGTCAAAGACGTAACCGGCATTGGTGCTTTCTTAGACTGGGGACTTGCCAAAGATTTGCTGCTTCCTTTTAAGGAGCAGACAAAAAAAGTTCACCCAGGCGAACGCGTGTTAGTCGCTTTATACATCGACAAAAGCAGCCGTTTATGTGCAACTATGAAGGTGTATGACTATCTTTCCTGTGACAGCCCTTACCAGAAAGGGGATCACGTAGAAGGTTTGATTTATGAAATTTTGGATTCTTTTGGTGCATTTGTTGCTGTGGACAATCAGTATTCCGCTTTAATTCCACACAACGAAATGACAAGAGAACTTCACATCGGCGATGTCGTGAAGGCACGCATCAAAGAAGTTACCGAAGAAGGAAAATTGACCTTAAGTTTACAGGAAAAGACAAAAGTGCAAATGGGCAAAGACGCTGAACTTATTTACGAGAGGTTACAAAAAGAAGGCGGTTTCCTGCCATTCCACGATAAAACCTCTCCGGAGATTATCAAGCGTGAATTCAAAATCAGCAAAGCCGCCTTCAAACGAGCCATCGGCCGGCTGTTAAAGGAAGGAAAAATCAAACTGACCGATAGCGGAATTGAACGTATTTAATTTTAATAAATTAGTTATCTAAAAAGCGCATACGGCTATCCGCGACGCTTTTTCTTGGTGCCGGCTGCGGTGCCGGTCTTTTATCCTGTCCTGCCGCATGGCGGAATCCGGTCGCTAACTCTGCTTTACATTTATCACAGAAACGTCCGGTCTTAATTGTTACGCCACAGCTCTCGCAAGGAAGTCCGACCGGTGAATCATCCGAAAATACCAGTCTCTCCTCACGCACCCAGCGGTTAATCTGACGGACAGAAACATCCATTTCCTCCGACAATTCCTTTACATCTACATTGGGATGCTCTCTGACATATTTCTTTACTTCCATAAACTTGTCCTCTAATTTACGGGAGCACGCCGGACAGACTCGCTGCCCACGTATAAAATTAAATAATTTTCCACATTCTTTACAAGAAACAATTTCCATTGTAACTTCCTCCTCTAATAATCTCTACCAATGCAAAGGCAGGCAGAATATATTTCACTAACACCGGCTTTTTTTAATTCTCCGGCGCACGCTTCTAACGTTGAACCGGTTGTATAAATATCATCAATTAATACAACCCGCTTGCCATTTAACTTATAACCGGCACTCTCCGGAACATAGAAAGCACTTGACATATTCCGGTATCTCGCCTTATCATCCAGCTGCTTTTGCGGACTCGTATCGAGACTTCGGCACAAGACATCGGTTTCTACCGGAAGATGTAACCGCTTCCCGATTTCCTCCGCAAGAATCTCTGCCTGATTATAACCGCGAAACCACCTTCTGTGTCTGTGCAGCGGAACAGGAATCAGAAAATCCGGCTTCCATGCCAGCAGTTTTTCTTTGCGGAATCGAATAAATTCTTCCGCGAAAAATGCTGCATTTTCATAACAGCCTTCGTATTTGAACGACGCCATTGCTTCCTTGAGCGAATCCGTATAAACCCACAACGCTGTCCCTTGACGTAGAAAGTCATACTTTCCCCGGCGTTTCTTTTCGCAGTCTACGCAGTACTCAGTCTCAATCTCCTCTAACGGCTTTCCGCACCGGGCACAGGCAGGTTCTGTTACACGCGCTTCAGACAATTTTCTGCGGCAGGATAAACAAACCTTTTTCTCTGTCTTTTTCAATACTGTTCCACAAATCGGACAAGCCGGTGGAAATAAAAATCCAAATGGATTCAAAGGCACTCCTCCCCCTCTTCTATCATAGCAAATTTTTCCTCATTTTGCATCCTTTTTTTACTACTTTTCCAATGACTCCTGCTCCAATTCCTGCAGACGGCGGCACAGCGAAGAATAGCGAATCTGCTCGGATTTATTTTGTATCATTTCACGCACAGTATCCTTGTTTCCGACAATCGTCACACACTTTTTGCCACGTGTAACCGCTGTATACAAAATGTTTCGATTCATTAACGGCCGTGGTCCCGATAAAATAGGCAACACAACTGCCGGATACTCGCTTCCCTGCGACTTATGTATGGTAATGGCATACGCCAGTTCCAGTTCATCCAGATTTCCCTGCGGATAAGTGACATATTTTTCATCATCAAAACGCACCGTCACCTCTTTATTGAATGTATCGATTTCGGTAATGATTCCGCAGTCGCCATTAAACACGCCACTCCCCTCTTCAATCATCATATGATTGTACCCGCGGATTTCCCATTTAATCTGGTAATTGTTTTTCATCTGCATGACTTTGTCACCTTCACGGAATAAAACACCGTGAAGTTCCATTTGATTTTTCCCCGGTGCTTCCGGATTCAAATACCGCTGCAAAACTTCGTTACATCGGTGAACTCCCAGTTCTCCCTTTTTCATCGGGGTCAAGACCTGCACATCAAACGGCGTACAATGCGTATATTTTGGCATCCGGTCTCGAACAAGCCAGAGCATCACTTCAAGCACACCATGGCTGTCATCCCGTTTTAAGCAAAAGAAATCTTTACTCTTGTTATCCAGCGCAATCTCTTCGCCGCGATGGATGCGGTGGGCATTTACAATAATATCACTTTCCGCTGCCTGACGGAAAATATGAGACAGCCTCACAACATTAAAGCAGTGAGAATTAATCACATCCCGCAGCACATTTCCCGGTCCAACACTCGGAAGCTGGTTTACATCGCCCACCAAAATCAGGCGGGTTCCCACAGCAATCGCTTTCAACAAATTATGGAATAGGAAAATATCTACCATCGACATCTCATCAATAATTACGACGTCGGTTTCAAGCGGATTCCACTCATTTCTGCCAAATAAATCCGAGCGTTCCTCGCTCACATTTTCCTGTTCTGCCGCCGCTCCATTATACTCTAACAGACGGTGGATGGTCTGTGCCTCCTGACCGGTTGCCTCTGCCATCCGCTTAGCGGCACGTCCGGTTGGGGCCGCAAGCAAAATCGACAACCCTTTTTCCATAAGACACGCAATCAACGTGTTAATCGTCGTTGTTTTACCGGTACCGGGTCCACCGGTAATTACTAAAAATCCACTGGTGAGAGCTTCTCTCACCGCGATTTTCTGCTGGTCATCGAGTACAATTTCCTGACTTTTTTCCACATGCGAGATTAGTTCATCCAAAGCCTTCGTCGGACGCTCCACCGGCACATTTAGGTCAAATAACATTCTGGCACAGTTCATTTCCGAATAATATAAGGACGGCAGGTAAACATCCCGCTCCTCAGTCACAATCACGGATTTATCATATACCAATTCTTCTAAAGAATCCATCAGCTGATCCATCGACACACCAAGCTGATAAACCGCCTCCTGTAAAAGCAGTTTTTCCGGCATGTAGACATAGCCCTCCTTGGTTCCCGCATTTAACACATACAAAATACCTGCACGGATTCTCGGTGCAGAGTCCATCGCAAAGCCGCTTTTTCTTGCAATTTCATCCGCAATTCGGAATCCGACACCACTGATATCTTCTGCCATCCGATACGGATTTTCACGGACAATTTCATAAAGTGCGCTGCCATAGGTCTGATAAATTTTTACAGCAAGCGCATTTGAAATTCCATACTCCTGTAAGAAAAGCATGGCTCCGCGCATTTCTCTTTTTTCCTCAAACTGCTCGGAAATTGCACGCGCTTTCTTTTCCGTAATTCCTTTGACCTCCGCAAGCCGCTCCGGCTCTTTTTCTATGATTTCAAAGGTTTTATCCCCGAATTTATCCACAATCCGCTTTGCCAGTCCGCCACGCACACCGGCAATCGCACCGGACGAAAGATATCTGAGCATCGCCAGTTCATCATCCGGTTCCTGCACCTCACAGGACATCACCTTCAACTGCTCCTGATAAATCGGGTGCGTAACAAGTTCTCCCCTCACACATACATATTCTCCCTCGTTTAGAAATGGAACATTTCCGACGCAGGTTTCCTCCACATCTTCATCGGGATTTTCCAATTCAAATACCGTGTACCCATTTTCCACGTTGCGGTAGACGATGTGTGACACATACCCTCTTCTTTCCTCCATGAGTGCCTCCTAAATATGTAAAAAGCCCTTGACTGTGTTTCTTTTCGTCAAAGGCTTATTCTTTCTTTGATTTTCGCATTATACTTTGTTGTTCACCATTGATTCGTAAAGTTTGTCTGCGATGCCAAGTCCCTGACCACTGTTTACCATCTGGTCAGCGATGGCAGATAAATAATTGTCCTGAAACATATTAACGTAGTCATTGCTGTTATCCTCGTCATCATCCGAAAATACTTTTGCGGATTCTTCCATGGATTTAAACATCTGCTGCACCAGATACGATTCAAACTGTTTGCACGCATCTAACATTTCTTCATCCGTCTCGGCATCCTGAATCTGGCTTGTCATTTTCTGTGACACCGCATCGTTTGCCTCGGTCGAATAATTTGTAAAATAAGTATCACCAATGGAAGATACTGCCATATGTCTCACCTCGCTTTACTTATCATGAACGTAAATTATTTGCCTGCTGAAGCATCTCATCCGATGCTGTGATTGCTTTTGAATTCATTTCATAAGCACGCTGGGCAATAATCATATTTACCATTTCATCGGCTGCCTGTACGTTTGAGCTCTCCAAGTAGCCGGATACAATTTTCGATTTTAATTCTGTTGCCGTATAAACCGTAGGCGCTCCTGACGCTTCCGACTGCAGATAATTCGAGTTTGATGTTTTCTCAAGCCCACCGGCATTCGGAAAATATGCCAGCCCAATCTGAATTCCGATATTTTTCTGGTTGTTATTCGCATCCGGATAAGTCAAATTACCAAACTGGTCAACGCCAATTTTACTGGAACGGTATGTATTCGGAACAGTAATTGCATTTCCGTTTACATCGAGTACCGGATTTCCCTCACTGTCTGTCAGGGCAATGCTGTCGCCCTGAATGGACATATTAAAATGACCATTTCTCGTATAAGCAATACTTCCGTCTGCTAACTGTACACGGAAAAATCCCTCGCCCTGAATGGCGTAATCAAATGCGCCATTTGAAGCATTTAAGGCTCCCTGTGTAAAATCAGAAGAAATTGAGCCAACACGGACACCAAGTCCAACCTGTGCTCCTACCGGCTTTGGTTCTCCGGTCGTTGTCGTTGACTTTGCCTGCAAATTCTGATAAATCAGTGATTTAAAATTTGCTTTCTGAGTCTTGTATCCGGTTGTATTAATATTTGATAAATTGTTTGCAATCACGTCAAGATTGCTCTGCTCGCCAATCATTCCACTGGCTGCAGTCCATAAAGAACGCATCATCAGCTGCCACCTCCAAATAAACTATTACTTAAGTGCTCCTACCTGATTAACCGATTTGTCTAACATCGAATCGTATGAGTGAATCACTTTCTGACTTGCTTCATAAGCACGGGTTATAGTAATCATATCGACCATTTCACGCACAACATTAACATTTGACTGTTCGGTATAACCTTGCAAAATTTCTCCTTCTGCATCTTTGGTCGTGGCTCCGTCCACTGGTTCATACATAGTATCTCCGTATTTTTTCAAATAATCGTAGTCCTCAAAATCAACAATATTAAGAGTATCTACAAGTTCGCCGTCTGCCGTAATCTGTCCGGTCGCCGAAATTGATACGTTTTTCGACGAAGGGTCGATGGTAATATTTCCATTTTGTCCCTGGACGGCATTTCCATCAGCATCTACCAGCAGGCCGTCTTTCGTCAGATGAAACCTTCCGTCTCTTGTGTAACGCGTATGAACCTCTCCTGCCTTGTCCGCTACACTCACTGTAAAGAATCCACTGCCACTCAATGCCAAATCATATGTACCACCGGTCTGTCTGACCGAACCCTGCGAATAATCGGTATAAGTTTCTCCGATTTTTACGCCAAGGCTTAAACTTCCAATACACTCATTGTGATATGCCTGTGAGCCGTCTCGAATCTTAATTCCAAGCACCTGGTCAAATGCCTGACTGGCAACTTTTTCATCTTTATAGCCAACCGTATTTGAGTTCGCCATATTATTGGAAATAACATCCAGTCTTTTCTGTTCATTTGCCATACCGGTCCACGCTGTATAAAGACCTCGTAACATATCATACCTCCTGTTCTTTTTGTGACCTGTAACCGGAAAACTTAATTAGCATCCCCTATAGTCACTTCTCCACTTAAAAATTCCACGTAACGACCAGTACCAATTGCAACTGCTGTCATCGGATCTTCTGCCGTCATCGTTGTAATTCCTGTTTTGGATTCAATCAATTCTTCTAATCCATACAACAAACTTCCGCCACCAGTGAGTACGATTCCGCGGTCTGCGATATCGGCTGCCAATTCCGGCGGTGTTTTTTCCAGCACACTATGTACTGCTTCTACAATCTGTGAAGTTGTATCTTTTAATGCTTCTTCTGTTTCCTCAGAAGTAACGGTAATGGTCTTTGGCAGACCGGTCACCAAGTTACGTCCGCGGACATCTACTGTCACACTTTCCGGCCGTGGATAAGCAGAACCAATGCGAATCTTTATATCCTCAGCGGTTCTCTCACCAATCAGCAGGTTGTGTTTCTTTCTCATATAACGGACAATCGCATCATCGAAATCATCTCCGGCAATCTTAATCGAAGCACTGACAACAGTACCTCCCAAACTGATTACCGCAATATCCGATGTACCACCACCGATATCTACAATCATATTTCCACAAGGACGAGCAATATCAATACCGGCTCCAATTGCAGCTGCAATCGGCTCCTCAATGATCTTTACATCGCGTGCACCTGCCTGAAAAGCAGCATCTTCTACAGCTTTTCTCTCAACCTCTGTTACCTGGCTTGGCACACAGATACTAATAAGCGGTTTACGAAATCTCTGTTTACCAACCGCTTTCTGAATGAAATATTTTAACATCTTCTCCGTTACGGTGTAATCAGAAATAACACCCTGACGAAGAGGACGAACTGCTACAATGTTTCCCGGCGTACGTCCTAACATCAGACGCGCCTCTTCTCCAATTGCTTTAATCCGGTTTGTGTCACGGTCAAAAGCAACAACACTAGGCTCTTTTAATACAACGCCTTTTCCTTTTACATATACCAATATGCTGGCGGTACCCAAATCAATTCCAATATCAAAAGCCACTTTACTAATCTCCTTTCACTATCTCCTGTATACCTGTATAGCATTCCCATTATCTATACATATTATAAACGTATTTCCAAATATTTCAAAGTTTTTTTTGCAAAATTTCCAACTTTTTGAAACGACGAAGGCTATGCTGTCCTAATTTCCCTCATCATAGGCTTCTGCTGCCTTGAGCATAATCGCACATTCCACACGTTTGCGCTGCAATTCACAGCCGGTTTCATACGGTTTGTTAATGTCACCGTGGCAGTGATAAGCATTTGCTGCGCAGCCACCGCTGCAGTAGAATTTGGCAAAGCAGTTCCTACACTCCTCTTTTGCATATACATTACACAATTTAAATGTATCGCGCATATCCGTATTTACAACACCGTCATCTACATTTCCCAAGCAAAATTGTTCTTCACCCACGAACTGATGACAAGGATACAAATCGCCCCACGGTGTAACCGCTAAATATTCTGTTCCTGAACCACATCCGGACAAACGTTTGTAAACACATGGACCGCCGCTTAAGTCAATCATGTAATGGAAGAAATTAAATCCTTTTCCCTGCTTTTTGCGGGCAAGCATCTCTTTTGCAAGAAGGTCATAGCCCTCACAGATTTGAGGAATATCTTCCGGCCGGATGGCATACGGTTCATTCGGGTCTGCTACAACCGGCTCAACCGAAATCTGTTCAAAGCCTTCATCTGCCAAATGCAGCACATCTTCAACAAAATCCAGATTATTATGGGTAAATGTTCCACGCACATAATATTTCTGCTGGTTTCTCGATTCTGCTACTTTTTTGAATTTATCAATAATAAAGTCATAACTACCGGTTCCGTTTTTGAACGGGCGCATGTGGTTATGCACTTCTTTACGTCCATCAATACTTAAGACAATGTTGTCCATTTCCTGATTCGCAAATTCAATGATGTCATCGTTTAACAAAACACCGTTTGTCGTTAAGGTGAAACGGAAATGCTTGTCTTTTTCTTTTTCAATTTCTCTGCCGTAAGCTACTAATTTTTTTACAACATCAAAGTTAAGAAGCGGCTCTCCGCCAAAGAAATCCACTTCAAGATTTCTTCTGCTGCCGGAATTGGCTACCAAAAAGTCCAATGCTTTTTTCCCTACTTCATAACTCATAAGAGAGCGGTCGCCCTGATATTCTCCTTCACCGGCAAAACAGTAACGGCATGCCAAGTTGCAGTCATGGGCAATATGCAGGCAGAGTGCTTTTACTACCGTCTGTCTCTTTTTGAAATCAATGACGCCTTCTTTGTAAACATCTTTTGTGAAAAGTGTTCCGTTCTCTTCTAATTCCTGTAAGTCGGAAAAGACGTCTTTTAAATCCTCTTTCGTAACTTCTTCTTTATAATCATTCTTCAAAATAACGTCGGCAATACGTGAAAATTCAGCTTCTCCATAGCGATCTGCATTTTCTTCATCCATCAGAGAAAGCACGTCATAAACAACGTCATCCACAACATGAATGGAACCGCTGTTTACATCTAACACAATATTATATCCATTATTCTTATACTGATGTATCATCCTTGACCTCTCATTCTATAACGGTGATGCTATAACGTGCAATGAGGACTAGACCGAAGTCTCCTTCGATCAGCCCTCCATTGCTCATAATCACCGTTTATTCAAACAGTTTCCTTACTTATTTGTTTTCGCAGCTCTGGTTTCCTACTGTACAGGATGTTTTACAAGCTGACTGGCAGGATGTCTGACATTCTCCGCATCCACCTTTTTTCAATGTTTCTTTTAAATTCTTTGTTGTCAAAGTTTTAATTCTTTTCATGATTGCCTCCATTTAAATCCATCGTTTCGTTTTCGTAATTCTTATTGTAGCATAGGTTTTTGTGTTGTGCAAGATAATTGTAGGGTGATTTTTTTAATTTTCCGTAATTTAGCAAAAGGTTTTACGCTTCGTGGGCGCTTCCGCTCGTTGAGTGCGTAACAGTAGGGGCACTGAAACTACCAGTGCCCCTACTGACGTACTCAAAACCCACTCTTCGTAAAACTTTTTGTTAAATTACTAAAATCTTAAAAAGATTAACAACAATTATCCCGCTCTGCTTGCTCTGGATTTGTTCAAGTAACATGAAAAGCTTCGCAGACAACTCTTTTTCCATCAAGCCGATTTACGTTGCATTGAGACCAAGCAACACTTTAGTTCTGCAAGATTTACTTTCTTCCCGCCTGTGTCATGCCTCCTAACATGCCACCGAATGCACAGAGAAATAATGCAGGGAAAACGCCCGGGATTCTTGTGAATGCTTCCCGGTTCAGTATCATAGAAACGGCAACTAAAATGACATAGTACAAGATTCCTGCTAAGAGCCCCCACAAATATTTTTTTCCTTCCTGCTTTCCGCTCACTACCATGCCGCCAAGGAAACAGGAAAACACATACGAGAAAATAATGCCACCCCGCAGCACGCCTTCCGGCAGTTCAAACTGAAACAATAAAAATGCCAGAATCAGCAGGCAGATACCAGATATCAGATAGGAAAAAACAACACCTTTTGTCAATGTCAACACACTCGATTTTTTCATAACCCCTCCGTTCCCGGCGAACCCCCGCCGGCATTACCGCGTACTCTCTTTTCTTACAATATGATACTTTTCAAAAAAATAGAACTGTGGTACACTGGACTTTGAAACCCGCCCGAACATGAGGAAGGAGCGATTTGCTGTACAAATCTGCGGATTCCGAATGTTTGACCAAATTGCGGGAGCAACTTGCTGCGAAGCAATTTGTTGACATCCATGTATGTCTTGAAAGGCGTTCCTTATGCGTCCACGCAGGAAAGGGCTGTCTTTCAAAACATACATGAACACTACATCAGGAGGCAATTATGAAATATATTGATTTACATGTTCACTCACTTTTTTCAGACGGCACCTGCACTCCGGAGGAGCTGGTAGACAAAGCATCTGCGCAGGGACTGGTTGCTTTTGCCTTAACCGACCACGATACGGTCGGTGGCGTTGAACGGGCATTAGCGGCTGCAAAAGATAAGCATCTGCAGGTTATCCCAGGCGTCGAATTATCTTGTGAGTATCAGATTACACCGACACGTTCCAAAGAAATTCATATTCTTGGCTACAATATTGACTGGAAACAAAAAGAACTTCTTGATACATTAGAAGCTGTCGCAAAAGAGCGTGACGACCGCAATAAGAAAATGTGTGAAAATCTACAAAAAGCCGGGTATCCGATTGATTATGATTCCTTAATCGAGCGATTTGGAGACACAATACTTACCCGTGCACATTTTGCCCGCTTTTTATTGGAAAAAGGAGCAATTCCAAGCATTGACTCAGCATTTAAAAAGATTCTTGCAGCCGATGGTCCTTATTTTGTAAAACGGCACTATCTGACACCCAAAAAGGGAATTGAATTAATTAAAAATGCAGGAGGACTTCCGGTTCTTGCTCATCCCCTGTTATATAAAATGTCCGTGACCGAACTTCATCATTTACTGGACGAGTTATGCGGCTGCGGTCTTCGCGGAATCGAGGCAATGTATTCGAGAAACCGCGGAAACGACGAAGCTTTTGTGCGGAAATTGGCAAACGACTATGGTCTTTTCATCACCGGCGGCACCGATTACCATGGTGCAAACAAACCGGATTTGGACATCGGAACCGGCGAAGGAAATTTACGAGTGCCGGTTATGCTCCTCGAAAATTTGAAATAAGTTCTTCTGCTGCGGCCGTAATATCTTTTTGTCCGACAATGGCAGAGATAACGGCTGCACCGTCCACACCGGTTTCACGCAAAAGAGCAATATTATCTTCATTTACCCCGCCAATGGCAACAATTGGTATCGGTACGGACTCTTTAATTTCTTTTAATTCTTCTAATGTAATATGACGGGTATCCGCTTTTGTGGTCGTACCAAACACATCCCCAACGCCAAGATAATCGGCACCTTCACGCCATGCTTTTTGCGCAAGTTCCACGGTATTGGCTGTCGCCCCTACAATTTTATCAGCACCTAAGAGATTTCTGGCTGCATCAAGCGGCAAATCACTTTGTCCCAAATGAACGCCATCCGCGCCTACTGCCAAAGCAATATCTATGCGGTCATTAATCAAAAGCGGCACTTCATACGCATCGGTAATCGTCTTTACGGCCTTTGCCATCTCATAAAATTCTCTCGAAGAACACTCCTTTTCCCTCAGCTGGACAACACTCACGCCGCCCTTAATTGCCAGTTCCACCGATTCCTCGATGGTCTCCGTTGTCATAATATTTCGGTCGGTGCATAAATACAACGTATAATCAATATCCGGTTTCATGTTACATTCCTCCTAAAATTCGTTCCACTTCAACTGCATACTCCGGTTTCTTACTCCGGATTTTATCAATTTCATCCAGACACTGTTCCATAATGCTGGTGTTATAATCCATCTGTTCACGCAGTTTCTGTCTGCGCACATTCAAATCATGCCTTACCTCAACCATTTCCTTTGGCTCGACTAACGCTTCCACCTGACCTAACCAGATATCACAGTCCTTAACCTCTAACTTGCGAAGTTCCTGCAAAACCACCTGATTCGCCTCATGAATCCGGATACTGCTCTCACGCTGTCTTTCCCATTCTCTCTTGGCACGGATATACTGCGTGCGGACAAAAGAAAGCTCAGCCGCGTTGCGCACCTGATATTTATGATACATATAATCCAGTGTGCGGACATTATTTACATATTTAATTTTGACACGGTTCAAAAGAAAAATGGCACGGTTGCCTTTCTTCTCCGTAATCACCATATCAATCCGGTTTTTTCTGGCTTCATTCAAAATAATAGCCGCAAATACAAACGTCACAAAAACCGTCACGACAAACGCAACATTAATATTCACCTTAAAACATGCCATCAAAACCGCAAGCATTGCAAAGGTCGCAATCAACAGTGCTGTCAGGCATTTTCCAAGTACCTTTAACATCCCCTGCCTGTGAATGATATCCTGTTTATCCGCAAGCAAAAGATTTTTCTCACCGGAAAGCTGACGCAAATCCTGTTTGATTTTCATCTGGTATTCTTCGTATTCCGTTAATTTTTTAATATCATCTTCCACCACGTCCTCATAATTATCCATGGCACGGCGCTGGGCTTCCGTAAATTTGTATTCCTGCTTCTGGCTCTTTTTGCGCTCTTTCGTCAACTCTACAATCTGCTTTGCCGCAGCCAGAAGTTTTTCCTGCTCCTCTTTTGGTGCGCGGTCAATAAGCTGAATGTCCTTTAAATATGATGTTACCTGTCCATATTCAAACTTAATATCTTCACACTGCTTTTTGGCCTCTTTAATGTTCTCACAGAGGTGCTCCAAATAAGCAATGCGCTCCTTGTCATTGCGCAAATCCACTTTTTCTTTTTCAACACGAACCATTTCCTGTTCCAGTTCATTTAACAGTTCCTTCGTATCCTTTTTCTCCTTCACCATGTCACCTCCTGCCTAGTAAGCAAATGCCCTTCGCAGCTGCTCTTTGTAATCATCCATCATCGATTCCGTTTCTTCCGGCACATAAAAACCGGCAAGCACTTCCTGATACTTTAACCGTATCTGCTCAATTTCCGACGGTTTTAAGCCAAACGACAAACTCTCTTCCTCAAACGTTTTATCTTTTTCTTCCATCAGCAAAATCCACAAATAATGCTGCAGCGATTCTCTTTTATTGTTCCGGATATAGGCTTCGCGGAAATCCTCCCCCGCCTCCAAAAACGAAGACGTGTAAAAATGAGCAATTCCCTCATTATGTAAAATATCTCCATACTCTTCCGGTGTAAACGAAATCGCATCCGGTCCCTGCAAAAGTTTCCGGTAAGCCATCACTGCCTTTCCGTAATGTCCGGTGCGCACATAATTGTCCGCCTTAATCTTCTTTTTCTGATAAGACGGCAAATGGTCAATCTCATCTAATACCTTAACAATCCCGCGGATTTCTTCTTCGTTGTAGTAATCACAGCCGCAAAGTGTCGTAACAACCAAATCTTTCAGCCCATGCTCTCCCACAATCATTGCCTCTAATTTCTCTGCTAACTCTTTTACTCCCAGTTCTTCCTTCATCCATTTTGCCAGAGAGATCTGAAAAAATTCCTCGTTTATGCCGTAAATATTGTGGTAAATGACATAGCACAATTCTTCGATGGAATAAATATTTTGCCCTAAATACGATAATTCATATGGCTTTTTGGCTATTTTCCCTTTGGCAAGAATCATTTTTTCCTCTCCTTTCTCTTTTACAGTTCTACCTGTTTTTCCCAAATCCGGTTTGACGTTGGAAACAGCTCTCCGAATCCTTCATCCTTTATTGTCACAATGCATTGGCTCGGTGACTCAAAACGAATGCGTAACATCAGCCGGCAGTGCCTGTCAAGCCGTCCGGTAAGTGGGTCAAGTTCTATCATAAACTGCTTTTCTTTTTGGGTTAATACATTTTTTGTCTGCAAAGCAAGCTCGGTCTCACCCGAAGGAATCAGTTCCAATTCTTCATCGACTAAATACCAGGGAACTCCTGCCTCTACAAGAACTACCTTCTGCTGCTTAGCCTCCGCATATAAGTTCACCGCAACCTGCGAAGTCACCATCTGCTCATCTAACAGAAGATAATCTCCTAACCGCTTTTCTTCTGCCATCTCACGCGTCATCAGACAGGCACCGCTCACATACAGATTTCTTCCTTTGAAAAGCCTTCTGCCCACACACAATTTACGGAACAGCGAATCTGCCCATCCGCCTTCAAAGCCCTCTCCGGCCATGTAAAGCGTTGACAAAAGTTTTTTGTGAATCGCACCATACACAACATTTTCAAAAACGGCCGCCTTGTGCTCTTTATTTTCCTCCGGTAGAGAAACCGCCCCCGAATAATCGCGTTCGGAAACACCAACCAAAATCGGACTTTTGCTTCTATCTACCTGCATCTGATAATATGTCAGCGTATTTCCCTCATAATCAAATAAGCCGACATCATTCATCCACAGTTCTTTCTTTTGGTTTAGCACATAATACGGAAATGCCTGCTTATGGCTAATCACCATCGCACGCTCCCTGCCAATTCCAAGTTGTTCAAGTGCCGCATAAATGAGTTCCATATATTCTCTATCCGCATCCTTTACCGTAACAACGAGCTGCTTAATCGTTTCGCCAGGATAATCTTTTCTCGTAAGGGAAAGTGTTTTCCGAAAAAAGTAAGACAGCATATTCAGAGGTTTTGAAATTTTGCCGTCAACAACCACATCTTCCTGTCTGCGAATCCGCACAAGAAAATCCCGCAAAGGCTTTTCGCCCGAAAGTGCAATCTCGGTCGGAATCAGCCCTTCCGGATTTTCTTCCGTTTGTCCGATAAGCACCGGTATATTCTTTTCTCTGTCATAGACAGCCATCTGTGATTTTTCTTCGCCCAGGTCAAACCCAAGCAGCAGTGTTCGTTCACTCATGTGCTCTCTCCGTTTTCCTTCCCTTTTCTTTACTGAAGCGTAAATAATTTCTTAGCCGCAAAGCGGTCTTTTTCATAACGTCTGCGCAGACTGCCATACAACTCCATATCACCTGTATTCTTTGCTGCAATCATATCGTTAAGCATATGGAAAAATCCCAACGCGCCTTTCGCCTGCTCTGTGCGGCGGGCGCACATCACTTCCGTTCTCTCTCCCGTTGTCTGCTCCTCAATGTAACAATATTTTTCTTCGCCGTCAAACAACAGCATTTCATACACATAAACACCCGAAAAAACCTGCCGCATCGGCATTGTTTTTTTCACTTTGCCGTCACGGTCTGTCTCACAAAGGAGAATTTCTCCCGGTGCGCCGCTATAATACTGGATAATCACGGTATTTTCAATTTCAAACGGAACATTCACCTTGCCAATATAATCTTTCATAAAGGCGAAAACAGTTCCCTCGCTCGCAAATTTTTCCAGATTCATTTCCACAAATTCTTTTTGCTTGCTGGCAAAATGCTCCTCTAACCGGTAATGGCGCAAAGCAGCCAAAACCATAACCGCATCTTTTTCATACATCGCTTCTTTTTCAATTTTAACAAACATTGGTTCCGACAACTCCTGCCGTTCCACGACATAATCATAAGCGAGCTGCGACAAAAACGCCTTCACTAACATCCGGTTTTCACCCGATTCCATATATTCCAGATAAATCGGCTCATACGGCTCCTGACTGGCACCAACAAACAAAACCTGTGCCAAAAGACGCTCCGTAATATCTTCATCCGCCCCGACTTCCGGCATTTTCCGGCACTTTTCGTAAAGAGAAGTAAAAGTAATTAAATCTCCGGTATAATAGCGGCGCAGATATTTCATTGCATCCTTTCCGGCACAGCCCTGATGATACAAGTAAAGCGCCCATTTCACGAGCATTGGCTCTGACTCGTCCTTATGTTCCTTCACAAGCGCCTCTACGAGCGTGGAAAATGCATCCTTATCACATTCCGGCACACCATAGCGCAGCAACATAACCTGTGCTTTTTCGTATTTTCCCTGTGCAATGCAGTCCGCCGCCACATCCGCAATCCGTTCCCTCTTAAGTGTAATCGGATTAAACTGCTCAATCAGCGAAAACAATGGCTCTGCCATGCCCTCGCGGTGATAATAATCATATAAACAAAGCAAAATTTTCTCCCGCATTTTCCGCCGTAAACAATCCATTTGCAGTGCATTCTGTAACACCACCGCCTGCATATCCGTCATTTTTGCAGAACGCTCTGCCTTATATGCCAAGTGCGTAATCAACTTCGGATTTCTTGCACCCAGTTCATAGCACACCGGCGCTAACTTTTCCATCGAAAGCATTTTTTTCATCCGGTAATCAACCGTACCCGAATAATAAAGCCCTCTCTCATCCACGAAAAACAGCTGTGTGTTCGGAGTATAAAGTGAAACTACCGCTTGTCCATTTTCAAAGGAATAATAGGTCTGCTCCTTCGTCTCACGGTGCACAACCGCCACACCGTCCATCCGGTCATTGCCGCAGATAATCCGATGTGAAAACATCACTTCAGAAAGGTCATCCGCCATTTCCTTTGTCAGCGTTTCTTCTGTTACACACGCTTCATAGAGCAACGCCAAATCCTCTGTAATCCGGTGGTGTGCAAGATTTCTCTCTACAAATTTATGAATCTGCTCGCTATAAGCCTCTAAAAATTCCGGTCTCTCACCGGCATGTTTTACCAGATAAGCGTACAGAAACGCTTTGCATCTGTCATTCAAATGGTTCTCATATTGAAAATACGATAAGACCGCATCCGGAAGCGTCCGAACTTTCTCCGTATCTATCGTATACATATAATATTCATACAAATCCGTCAGCCGCAAATGCTTGTTGACACCTTTTTCAAACCACGAGAAATATTTTGCATCGCGGATTTCATTTCGGATGAGCATTCCACAGATGCCATGGAGCGTATCGGTCATGACAAAGAACTCATACAATTTTTGTAAAATGGAAAACACTCTGGCATCAAAGTGTGGCAGGCGTTCTCCAAGAAAACTAACGGCAAGAGATACTTCTTTCGTAGTTAAATCACGTTTTAACCCATAGTTTACTGCGTTAATTGTCACGTCATCCAGACTGGAAATCAGGGTGGCATCCTCGCGGTAAGCAAGCATCATCGCCGAATATAAAAGCGGGCTGTTGCTGCCACTCTCCAACTGCGTGCGCAAATCTTTCTCTAACAAATGCCCAAAGCGGTAACGCTCGTCCACCTGCGTTAAAAGGTAAGTCAGTAAATCACTCTGATATCCGTTTTCCGCATACGAAGAAATCAGATTTGCCAGTCCGATGCGGTCCTCTTTGCGCTCAGAATCCATAATTTTAATAAATTGAATCAGGATATAATTTTCTACCTCTTCCAATGATTTCCCTAGCGGCGGCATTTTTAAATTTTCCGTCTCCTGGAAAAAGGAGAGGATATTTTCCTTCTCGCGCAGAATCACGGCAATATATCCGCGCACAGCCTGCTCATATGTGCCACTGATTTTTTCGAGAATTTCGCGGTTCTTTTTGAGAAACTTTCCGAATGCCTCTCTCGTAACCCGCTTCTCCTGATATGATAAAAACATACGGATTGCCATGGCAATCGCTTTTTTTCTGGCTCTTTGAATCTTTCGCTCTTTTTCGCCGATTCGGTTGTGAGCTATAATATGTATCACTTTTTTCTCGTACGGCGTCTGCAAAATCAAATCACCGTGGCGTCTGCCGGCCGGTACTTTATCTGCACAAATCGTAAATTCCAAAACATCTCGCCTATCCACAAATTCATCCGTCCACAGAACATGCGTCTGCACTTCAATAAAATCTGCCGTTGTGCGGACATGAATCCCCGCATGTCCCCATGTATTCACGCGAATCGTAATTGCATCGGCTTTGTCTGTTCCATCTAATTCATATATCAGTTCTCTGCCGGATGGATGCTCTGTTTCAAAGCGGATGGCTTTCTTTTTCTTCATCGCCACCAGAAATTCTTCCAGACTTTGAAGTTTTGTATTTTTCTTTAACAGACAGTCGTATAAAATGCGCCCGCTCTCATCCCGATATAAAAAGGCATCCCGAAACTCCGGTGCCAAAAATAAATCAACGCCATGTTCCGGATTTTTCTCAATCCGCTTCTTTAAGGTCGGATAATCCCGAATCTCTCCTTCTTCATCCCGAAGCACAGGAGACACAATTGTAATCTCATACGGCAGCTTTTCTTCGCCGCAGTCAGTAATTAAATCTAGGTTTCCCTTTAGTTTTTCCCCCGGATTTAATTCGCCGGCATCCACATCAACCGTCAGTTCATTCTTTGTCCCATCAAAAAAAGGCAGGAAATCAATGCACATCTCCTCGACAGTGCCAAATCCTTTCACTCTTGTGCCGAAAGAATTTTCCAAAAGGAAGCTTGCCGTCCCATGCGTTCCCGCTGTTACCTCAAACACCAATTTTTCAATTGATATACAAAGTTTTGGCGTTTCATATATGAAATTTCCTTTTGCCAATGACAAAATCTTTTCTCTCATTGATAACCTCCTAACCTCAATTCTATAGTATACCATTTTTTATGCATTCTGTGAATACTAAGAATCAATCTATTTTTGTATTGCTAAGTTCACGCAGTATGTCTATAATAAGGAGAGGACGAAAGAGAGGAGTGACTCAAATGGCACTAAAACCAAAAGAACATTTTCACGGAAGCGATTTAGAGAAAATCGAAGCCGTCTATGGAATAAAAAAAGAAGACATTATAAGTTTTTCTGCGAATGTAAATCCACTTGGTGTTTCGTTTCGGTTAAAAGAAACTTTAACGAATCACATCGACGCTATCACGACCTATCCAGACCGTGAATACACATCTCTGCGCAAATGCATTGCAGACTATGTACACACAAACTATGAAAATATTGTTGTCGGGAATGGCTCTACTGAATTAATTTCGCTCTTTATCCAGATTACACACCCGATGAAGGCACTGATTGTCGGCCCGACCTATTCCGAATACGAGCGGGAAGTCGCAATGGGCGGCGGACGCTCCCATTACTTCAGCCTCACGGAAGCCAGCGAATTTGAACTGGACACAAAAGCACTCACCGAGGAACTTTCCGCCAATGTCGATTTGCTGATTTTGTGTAATCCAAACAACCCAACGTCATCTGTCATCAAACGCCAGCAGATGCGTGAAATTCTGGATTACTGCAAACGCAAATCTATCACCGTGCTTGTCGATGAAACTTATGTGGAATTTGCCGAGGAGCCGGAAGAAGTAACCGCGATTCCACTTACCGAATACTACAACAACATTGTCATTTTGCGCGGTATTTCAAAATTCTTTGCAGCACCGGGACTCAGACTTGGCTATGCCATTTGCGGAAACCGTGATTTGCTCAATGAAATCAATCAGAAAAAGAATCCTTGGACGATTAACTCATTGGCTGCAATCGCCGGAGAAATCATGTTTCAGGATGAGGATTATATCAAAAAAACGAGAGAGTTAATCTCTTCGGAACGAGCGCGAATCTGTGCACGCCTTGACGAGAGTCCGAACTTTAAGGTTTATCATGCACACGCTAATTTTGTACTCGTAAAAATTACGACCGATAAATTTACTTCGGAGGACGCATTTGATGCCTGCATACGCAAAAATCTGATGATACGAGACTGCTCTACGTTTCCGTTTCTGAATAATAAATATATCAGACTCTGCTTTATGATGCCGGAGCAGAATGATGCGTTGCTAGAGGTTTTGCTGGGATTATAAAAAGATTGTATTAACGGTTGGCTTGAGGCTATTTTAGGTTCTACATTACGTTTTTATTCCTATGCGCTTCGTGTGCCGCTCCCACTTAACAAATAGGAATAAAAACGTAATGTTTGAGCCAAAAAAGTCAAGCACCCGTGATACAATCTTTTTCTTTTCCTCCCAGATGCAAAAAATCCAAGTAACTAGTAACTTTACTACTGTACAACCCCTGCATTCATTGTACAACAATTGAATTTTGTCAGATATTTTGCAGCTAATCTTTTAGTTTTCCCGTAAAGCAGAAGAAACTCTTTGTGACTCGTGGGTTTTGAGTACGTCGGTATGTGTTGCAAGAAGTCCAGTGGACTTCTGTTCTGCAACGACCGAAGCGGAGCGTAGACCACTGGTGTTTTCAGTGCCCATACCACTACGTACTCAACGAGCGAAAGCACCCACGAGACGCAAAGAGTTTCTTCTAACTTTTATCGATGAATAATCTCATGTCTTCCCGGTCCATTGGAAACCAATTTAACCGGAACACCTAATTCTTTTTCAATAAACTCGATGTACTTACGGCAGTTTTCCGGAAGTTTATCGTATTCCGTAATGCCACGGATATCTGTCTTCCAGCCCGGAAGCACTTCATATACCGGTTTTGCCTTTTTCAAAGAGGCTGTTGTTGGGAAATCTTTTGTTACTTTGCCATCGATTTCATAGCCAACACATACCGGAAGTTCATCCAGATAACCAAGTACGTCAAGCACGGTAAGTGCAACTTCTGTCGCACCCTGAATCCGGCATCCGTAACGGCTTGCTACCGCATCAAACCATCCCATACGTCTTGGGCGGCCTGTCGTAGCACCATACTCACCGCCATCACCACCGCGGCGTCTTAATTCATCTGCCTCTTCTCCAAAAATTTCACTAACAAATTCACCGGCTCCAACAGCACTTGAATATGCCTTAACAACCGTAACAATTCTCTTAATCTCATATGGTGGAAGTCCTGCTCCCACTGCACCATAACCTGCAAGTGTAGAAGAAGATGTAACCATCGGGTAAATACCATGGTCAGGGTCTTTCAGGGAACCAAGCTGTCCCTCTAACAAAATTCTCTTGCCCTGCTCTCTTGCCTCATAAAGGAACGCAGACACATCACATACATATGGCTCAACCATCTTGCGGTACTCGCGCAGCGTATCCATCAACTCGTCAACATTCAATGTCGGTTTGTGATACAAATGTTCCAAAATAACATTTTTCTGAACACAAATGCGCTCTAACTTCTCACGGAGAAGTTCTTCATCAAAAAGCTCGGAAACCTGAATTCCGACTTTTGCATATTTATCAGAATAGAATGGCGCAATACCGGATTTTGTCGAACCAAATGATTTTCCAGCCAGACGCTCTTCCTCATACTGGTCAAACAAAATATGATATGGCATCACAATCTGAGCGCGGTCCGAAACTTTAATCTTCGGCATCGGTACACCACGGTCTACTATTCCCTGAATTTCCTTAAACAAATCCGGAATATTCAGCGCAACACCATTTCCGATAACACTTGTCGTATGGTTATAAAAAACGCCGGACGGCAGAATATGAAGGGCAAATTTACCATAATCATTTACAATAGTATGACCTGCATTACTGCCTCCTTGAAAGCGTACGATAATATCGGACTCTTCACCGAGCATATCCGTAATCTTTCCTTTTCCTTCGTCTCCCCAGTTTGCTCCTACAACGGCTGTTACCATAGCCATTCCTCCTTAATGTCCCGCCTTCGCGGCACCAATTATTTGCATCAAAAAGCACATGCGTTAATATTATACATGAAAACACGCCGCACTTCAACTTCTTTCGTAAAATTAATCCCATTTACAACAAAAAAACAAGGAACAATTTTGAATTTTATCAGTTATAACTGATAGAATGGTAAATTGCTCCTCATTTATTCGATATATCTGTTATTTTTCAATCTCCGCCAGCCGTTTCTCCGGCCAATCCGTCGATGTATGAATATTCAATATGCTCGGCGCCTCATGCATCGCATTGTAATACCACAGTGACGCCTCGGAATCATCGCCTCTCTCGTGAAAATACTCGCCCAGTTCAAAACACATTTCGGCGGAGCCTTCGGTGAGCATATCTTTCAATGCCATTTTCATCATAATGCCCGCGTCCTTCCGAATCCTTGCCGCACGGCAGACCACGCATGCAGCTTCCTTCATCTCATCCGCACTCCGCTCCGGGTCCATCACAGACGCCGCAAAAAAATCCTCAGCCTCCAAAAAATCTTCATCATCCCCGGAAATATACAACTCCATCGCATACATGTGATGCAGCCGTTTTGACAGCCAAAGCCCTTTATGAATGTGTTTCCGGAAAGTTGCAAAATCACGCTTGCAGTGATTGTTCTCCGGATAGTGCCCGATGACAATATCCGAATCAAAAACAACCGGGTCTAAGCGAACCATCTCGTGAATCGGTTCAATCCATGTAAATTCCCGAAGTCTTTTAAAAAGTTTCGGACGATACTCTTCATCAAAATTATATGCGGTTCCATGAGACAACTGATTGCCATACTTCATCTGCACAATTTCAATTTCCGGCAAAAGCACTTCCTTTAATTCACGAAAGCGTTTTCTGTTTTCCTCATCAATTACCTCATCTGCATCCGCTGTATAAATATAGTCTTTTTCTGCCTTAGAAAAAGCAAAATTCCGCGCTGCCGAAAAATCATCCACCCACGTAAAATCATATATTTTATCTGTATAATTTGCCGCAATTTTCTTTGTTGCATCCGTGGAGCCGGTGTCAACAATCACAATTTCATCCACCAAATCCGCCACACTATCTAAACAGCGTGCGAGAATTTTCTCCTCATTTTTCACAATCATACATAAACTAATCTCAATCATATTCTATCCTCCTATCGTGGAATCCGGCACCAGCCGGCAATTTGTATCTGTAACTCACGGCGTCCATTATATTCATTCACCGACGGATAATATGTAAATGCAATGTCTAACAGATTTTCGCGCCCCTCGTACATCCGCTTTAACTCAGCTTCTCCCCACTCCGCAATGACAAACTGCTCAAACTCCTCCGTCCGCCGGAAACAAACCGCTCCGATGCGATTGCCGACATCGTTTTGCACCTGCAGCTTTAACACTGTCCCCTCAACGCCAAATTTGCGCCCCGACAAAATACGAAAATGCTGTTCTGCAAAAATCGGCTTTGGATTTCCCACGCCAAACGGCTCCATTTGTTCAATTTCACTTAACAATGTTTCTGTTATGTAGCCAATCGGCATCGGTGCGTCAATTCTTACGACCGGGCGAAAATCCTCTTCTGTCAGCACACAATTTTCATTTAACCGCTTTTCTAACTCCGGCAAATCCTTCCTGTGAAGTGTCATGCCTGCCGCCATTTTGTGGCCGCCAAACCGCTCCATCAAATCTTTGCACGCCATCAATTCGTGAAACATGTCATACACCTCAATCGAGCGCCCGGAACCCTTCACAAGACCATCTTCCGTTTCCGTAAAAACAATCGTTGGGCGGTTGTACCTCTCCTTCACCCGTCCGGCAATAATACCAACAAGGCTCTCATGCGTATCCGGCAGTAATACAATCAGCACCTTTGGCAGCTTATTTTTGGCCTCTTTCTCCTCCAGTTTTAAATAGGCTTCTTCCGCACCATCTTCTGTCATTTGCTTGCGGGATTCATTAATTTCTTTTAACCGCTCAGCTTTCTCCAACGCCTTTTCTTCATCCTCTTCCATCAAAAGAGAAAAGGATTCTGCTACGGTCGCTATACGCCCTGCTGCATTAAAGCACGGTCCCAAGATAAATCCAATATGTCCTGCCGTAATCTGCTTATCTTCCAATTCCTGTACTTTAAGCAATGCGCGAAGCCCTATATTTTTCGTATGCGAAAGTGCTTTCAAACCATATTTTACCAAAATCCGGTTTTCCCCCTGCAGTTCCATTACATCAGCCACCGTCGCAATCCCAGCGTATTCTAGCAATTCATCCTTAGCTTCCGCCGGAACCTGCTGCACATCATACAGTGCACAAATCAGTTTAAACGCCACACCGGCGCCACACAACCCGTGAAATGGATATGTCTCATCATCCCTCTTTGGATCCAGCACAACATCCGCATCCGGCATCTGCTCCTGCACCTCATGGTGGTCGGTAACAATTACCGTCATACCAAGTTTCTTTGCATAATCCACTTCCTCATTCGCCGCAATTCCATTGTCGCAGGTGACAAGAAAATCACGTCCGTCCGCGAGCGCCTCATCTACAATACGCCGGTTCAGTCCGTACCCTTCTTTTACACGGTCCGGCGTAAAAATTTCAGAATCCAATCCAATCCTTTGAAATCCCTTCCACAAAATATATGCGGAAAAAATTCCGTCACAGTCAAAATCCGAGGCAATTGCCACCTTGCGCCCCTGCTCTTTCGCCTTTACAATCTCTCGGACTGCCTCATCCATTCCTTTCATCAAAAAAGGATCATGCAAATCGTCAAGCGTACCATATAAAAACTTCCGCATCTCCTGCTCACTTTCGACACCGCGGTTCATAAGACACCGCACCGCCAGCGGCGAAACCTTTAACTTCGCCGACAAGCCATTAAAATCTCCCTTTTTGGTTTCCACAATCCATTTTTCACGCACAACTTTTTCCTCACTTTGCTAATCTGCTTTTGTATATGTCAAGTATAGTTGATTCGCAGCGGATTTTCCAGTAGATTTTAAGGTTACTTTGTGTCAAGTGTTGTTGGCACTTTTTGGTATTCCAGTAATTTTGCAAATAAACTTTGCGTCTCGTGGGAATTACAGGAATACAAAGGAACCGGCAGCAAACATTTGACACAAACCTGTGAGGTTCTGGAAGCCTACGATACAGAGCTTGCAGAAAACCGTGACAAAAAGAGTTATCGGGGAAAAGAAAATCCGTATGTAGACATAATTAGAGGTCATGTATCGTTATTAGATGCATCAACAAGCGCATCCAGGAAAATATTCCGAGACGCGTTTATAAGATGATAAAGAAAAACTGAGTTTGGAATGACGGGTTTGTGACAAATGTTCGCTGCCAGTTCCTTTGTATTCCTGTAATTCCGTAGAAAGACTTTGTGACGAGTGGGTTTTGAGTACGTCGGTATGTGGCACTGGTAGTTTCAGTGCCCATACCGCTACGCACTCAATTAGTGGGAACGCCCACGAGACGCAAAGCTTTTCTACGGAATTACAGAAAAACAAAAAAGTGCCAACGAACACTTGACACAAACATTTTAAGGTTAAATTTGACTTTCCACCTGCTTCTCTTTATAATATCCAGTATACGACAAGAAAGGGGTACTCTCTATGAAATGGATACGTTTTACACTTGATACACATACAGATGCCGTGGACATGCTCAGCTATATGCTTGACGAAATCGGCGTGGAAGGAATTGAAATTGAAGACCATCTTCCATTAAGCGAAGAAGATAAGAAAAAAATGTTTGTCGATATTTTACCGGACCCGGAAGATAACGATGGGACTGCAAAAGTTCACTTTTACATGGAACCGGAAAACTGTGACCCGGAAAAAGTCATGATTCAGGTACAGAATATTTTTCAGGAAATCAAGCCTTTCTGTGAAATCGGAAAAGGAACCATTTCTCTTTCGGAAACCGAAGACAAGGACTGGATTAATAACTGGAAAACATTTTTCAAACCGTTCCGTGCTGCCGACGATATTGTCATCAAGCCAACCTGGGAAGAATATAAAAAAGAAAAAGATTCGGATATTCTTATCGAAATCGACCCCGGCATTGCTTTTGGCACCGGTTCCCACGAGACAACGAAGCTTTGCATTCAGGCTCTTGATAAATATGTAAAGAACGGAGACTCCGTCCTCGATGTCGGATGTGGCAGCGGAATTCTCTCAATTGCCGCTTTGAAGCTCGGTGCCAAGCACGCCACCGCAATTGACATTGACGAAGTCGCTGTAAAAGTTGCCGCTGAGAATATGGCAGTAAATCATATTCCGTCTTCCGACTACACCCTTTACGATGGCGATTTAATTTCCAACGCTTTTTTGAAGGTGAAAGCCGGAACCGGTCACGACATCGTAGTAGCAAATATTCTTGCCGACGTCATCATCCCGCTCACAGGCGTTGTAAAACCTCACCTAAAAAAAGGCGGTCTTTACATTACATCCGGCATTATTGATACAAAAGAAGCCGAAGTACGTGAAGCGTTACTTGAAAATGGATTTGAAATTCTTGATGTGACCTATATGAAAGAATGGTGCTGCTTTATTGCGACAATCTAATGTAACACAAAAAAATACCACCCGCCAAAATTATTTTGACCGGGTGGCATTTTTATTTTAAGAATCTCTTATTTACTTATAAGCATCCTTTGCATTTGCTACTGCAAAGAAAGCAGATTTTGGTGAATACAAGCCATTGAACAAGCAAGGTGCACTGCTTGCACGCCATGAAACACCATCATACAAACTCCAGATAACAAGGGCACTAATCTTTGCTCCCTTTGCTTTACTCTGCAAAAGAGCACCCATAATCTGGTCATAGTAAGCAGCCTGATCCTGATCGGTTACTACTTTATCTGCTGTCGATGTGTAACCGGCATCAATCTCTGTGATATGAATGTCCATATCCGGCATATTTGAGCGGAAGCACTCAAGTGCCTGTGCATACAAATCCGGGCTGTGTGCTGCATTGCCAACCGTCAAGTGACTCTGCATACCAAGACCATCACAAATCTTTCCATCCTCGTTAATAAAGTCAATCAAAAGAACTTCATCTTCCGGACAAAGATAAGTATTATAATCATTGTACATCAATTTCACATCGTCGCGGTTGTATTTTTTGCAAATTTCATCTGCCCACTGGAATGCTTCTTTGACAAACTTCGGACGAAGCGTTACTCCGGTACTTGACATATAACCGGCATTTTTCTCTTTATCCGAAATGCCATAAATCGTATTCCAGTAAGTTCCCTTTGGTTTTGCACTATGCATGTACTCATTTACTACGTCATACGCATAAAGAACGCATTTGTTCTTATCGCCGCCGGCAAGTTCCAAATCTTTCTTCAAAACATGTTCCATTACATTCTTTACAAAATACTCAAGACGCAAATCCATGTTTTCTTCAGAAGTATTCTTGCTCTTGTTATTTACAACAGAGAATCCTTTCTGGAAGAAATAGGTAGGAGTCTGCTCATGCCACAGTAACGTATGTCCACGAAGCTTCAATCCTTTTGCGTGGCACTCGGTCAAAATCTGGTCGATTTTGTCGAACTTCAACTTAGGAACAACGACACCTGTCTTTTTAACAATTGTGTCTTTTCCATCTACAGTCTCTGTTACGTTATAAGTTGCAGAGTTATCTGCCTGTTTGTCATATCCTTCCGGAATATACAAACCTTGTGCTTTGGCATCTTCAAGTGGCACTGCATCAATTTTGTCAGAATCCATAACGGCATTCGGTTTCATCTCGTTACCAGGAGTAATACCATTGTACTGTTCATTCAAGAACTTAGAAGCTGTATCTCCAAGAAGATCATTTGCCGATGCACCAACAGCTACCACACCAAAAGTATCACTGTAAATATCTTTCAGTTTCGGAATATCCATTGCTTTGGATGGCTGTGCAGTTTTTACAATCTTCATGTTATCAACATACATATCGCCGGTTGTACCATCATCACTCTGGAAATAGAATCCATAGAAGTACATGTCATCCGGCACAGTGATTTCGTAGTTGAAATCTTTCCACTGGCCTTTTGTTGTTTTCCAGCGGGTTGCCGTGATACGAGTCGGCATATAAGCATACGACTGCTCGCCACCTTCAATCGGAATCACCTGTTCGTTAAAGTTCAATGAAGACACTTCACTGTAGGCAGTAAAGGAAACGCGGTAAGTAGCACCACCTTCCAATTTCTTTGACAGATTAATCATAGCTCCCTGCCAGCTCTTTGAATTTGCTTGACGGTGGCATTTGAGAACTCTCTTGCCAACTGCACTGTTGCCGGTTGGAAGTGTACTCGAATCAACAACCTCCAGATAATCTTTTCCGGTGTTGTTATCATCTGAGAACGAGCGAAGAATCCATCTTCGCAATCCTTCCGGATCCGGAGTATCCTCGTTTACGCAGGCCGTCGACTTTGTACCCGGTTCTACATCCTCAAAATCTTCATCATACACAGTTGCTGTTGCCGGGTCAATCTTTGCTTCCGGCACTGTTGTAGGGAATGTATCCGGGTCTTTTGCTTCCGGTGCCTTTGCCGTTTTGTAACCCTGGTCAAGTGCACGCAGTGTAGGAACTGCTGTCGGAGCAGCCGTCGGTGTAGCCGTAGCTTTTGCTCCCGGTGTATCAGTTACCTTTGCCGGTACAGTCGGTGTTGCCACCGGTGCTTTTGTTACTATTACTTTGCCTGCTTTTTTGACTGTAATCTTACAAGTCTTTTTGTAGGTCTTTTTCCCCACTTTGATTTTGGCAGTCAAAACTGTCTTTCCTGCCTTTTTACCTTTGATTGTTACGCTGTTTTTCTTTTTCTTAGAAAGCGTGACAACCTTCTTGCTTTTCACAGACCAAGTTGTCTTCTTAATCTGCTTTGTCTTAACACCTTTCACTGTAACTTTCTTTGTTTTACCTGCTTTTACAGAAACCTTTTTTACCAAAGATGGCTTCTTTGCAGCCTCTGCCTTTGGTGCGCTAAGCGCAGGAATAACAAGAGAAAGAGCTACAGCGGAAACAATGAGTTTCTTCATCTGTCTCTTCAATGTCTTGACCTCCTTTTTTATGTTTTTATAAAAAAAGCACTACCTGATTCGAGTAGCGCTTTTTTATCTGTATAAGTACTCGTATACGTATTTATATTTTATCATTTTAATAATGAAATAGCAATCACTTTATAAGATTTATGGTATAGATAAGCAACATTATATGTGTGTATCACCATATCTCTATATTAGCTAATCCCAATACTTCTTTTTCACATCAATTACAGCATAGAATGCTGCCTGATCTTCATCCGTCAATGGCTTATCCTCTGTGCTAACCATTGTTGCATCAAGCTCAGTAATCTGAATCTCCAAATCCGGGCAGTTCAGACGGAAATACTCCAATGCCTTTGCATAGTTTGTTGCACTGTGGAACGAATCCGTAATATCCAAGTGTGACTGCATACCAATACCATCACATACTTTACCATCACTGTTAATTTAATCTACCAGGTGAATGATATTTTCCGGATTCTGATAGCAGTTATAATCGTTATAAATCAGTTTTACATCCAAACGGTCATATTTTACAAGCTCCAACGCCACCGTCATCAGCCTTTTTACCTTTTAATGTAACGCCGGTCTTTTTCTTTGCTCCTACTGTCACTTTAACGCTTTTGCACTACACGTCCAAATTATAATATCTTTACATGAAAAGAAGCGCCGCTCTTACGAGCAGCGCCTCCCATGATTCAATTTTAGTCAGCCTTATCAGCAAGTCAATTTTTTACAAGAGTAATGCTCTTAATAACAAGGTGCATATTTGCTGGCAAGGACTGTAACTGAAGGTTAAATCCTGCTACTGTTCCAAGCTCTGCAGGATTTGTCTTAGCAATCGTTAATGTGCAGGTTTCTCCAGTATATGGAGAAGACAACCATGCTGTGTTTGCTTCTGCATCATCTTCACCTGTCCAGTTTGTATCAATACCATTGTCGAATCCATTTAATTTACCAGATGGTACATATGCAATTTTACCATATGTTGGAGCACCTTCTGCACCAGCGTAATCTTCTACTTTCTTGCCGTCTGCATCCTGTACTTCCCATGCAACCTGCAATTCATCGTAGTCAGCCATATCAAGGTTTTTGCTTGCGAGATATGCAGAGAAGTCTACATATGTCATTGCTTTTCCAGCCATGAACTCAAGACCTGCTGCAGAACTTGTAGCTACTACACCAGCGCCTTCGCCAGGATTTGTTTTTGCTACGATATCAGCACTTGTCAAATCAAATTTATGAGTTTCGATTACCGCAGGCTCTTCCGATGGCTCTTTAACTGTAATGTCGACAGAACCAGTTACCTTACTTCCATCGGTAGATGTTGCAGTAATTGTTACTGTACCTTCTGCACCCTTCTTAGCTACTACAGTACCTGCGAAGTTTACAGTTGCTATATCTTCGTTGCTGGATGTCCATTTAACGATCTGACGAGTTGCATCAGCAGGTGTAACTGTAGCTGTTACAGTTGTAGTCTTACCTGGAGCAATCTCTGGCTTAGCAGCAGTTACATTAATACCTGTAACAAGTTTGTCATATTTAACTTTTACGAAGTCAATGCTGTGAATTGTTACTTCAGCACCAGAAGACTGTGGGCAGAATGCGATAGCTGTCAAATTCTCCGGGTTCATTCCTTTATCCATAAGCATAGAAATAGGAATGAAGATTGTACGTGTCTTGTAAGCTGCTTTTACTGTGTTACCGGCATTGAAAGTAGATTCAGCTTCCCAAATCTCATCATCTGTGTGGATCCATCCGCCTTCGTATGTCTCAGAAGAAGAAGAACCTGGGAAACCAGCGGAACGAAGCTGGTCATTTCCATTATAAGTACGGCAGTTCATCTCGTTCTCTGATGTTACTTTAACACGAACGTAGTCATAAGCAGACATGTCTTTTGTACCATTGTCATAACCCATGAATCCTTCACCACGTGTATCAGAGATATCAATGATGTCATCATTTTTTGTTGCCGGGTTGATGTAGTAAGATACACCGGAGTTGTAATCTGCTGTAGATGTGAATGTTACAGAACCGTCTTTGTTGTACAAAGTACCATCTTTAACAGTCTCACCGTCAGAACGTTTAGCATCACAAGTAAATGTAGTCTCATTAAGTTCTGTCAATGGAACATTGTATGTAGCAGACTCATCTACTGTGTAAGTGCCGGCTTCTGTTTTGATTACGCCTACAGGAGCTTCTGTAGGTTTTGGTGTAGGTGTTGCATTTGTTGTACCACCATTGTTGTTCTTGTTGTTTGCCGGAGTTGGTGTAGCTTTTGCTGCATCTGTCTTTGCAGGTACCGGTGTTACAGTAACCTTGCTTGCCCCCTTAACAGTAATCTTGCAAGTCTTTTTGTAGGTCTTCTTACCTACTTTGATTTTAGCAGTCAAAGTAGCTTTACCAGCTTTTTTACCTTTAACTACTACGCTTTTAGCTTTTTTCTTGCTAAGAGAAACAACTTTCTTACCTGCCTTGGTGAGAGACCATGTTGTCTTCTTAACTTTTTTCTTAGATGTTACCTTAACTGTTTTTTTCTTACCAACAGTTACAGTTACTTTCTTCGTAAGCGTAGGCTTTTTAGCTGCTGCTTCAGAAGAAGTGTTTGGTGCGATTCCTGCAAGACTGAAAGCCATAACTACAGCCATTGATTTTGCAAGAACGGATTTGATACTTTTCTTCAAAACTCTTACCTCCTATTTTTTAGTATTGTTTTGATTTTTATTTGTAAAGCATGCCCCCCGCTTTCGCAGGAAGCAGCTTTTACAACATGATTATTTGTATTCCGGATATTTTTCCGGGTTTGCTTTGATTTCTTTATCAGTAGGATTTGTATTTTCTTTCCAATCTTTACTGAATACCAAAGACTTCAATTCATATACATGTTCTGGTTTGTTAGCATCAAACTTATTAGCTTTCAATACAACATAACGAACATTCGTAAGATTTCCTTTCGGTGTTGTACCATCCACTTTAACATTCTTTGAATCAACGCCATCAATCCAGTTGCACCACCAGTTTTCTTCTACACCGGCTTCACCATAACTTGTTCCCTCATAAGAACGAATTGCATGAGATCCTTCGAAGAATGGATAAGTAGCGAACTGTACCTGTTTGGTCCAGTATTTATCCTGCTGGAAATCTGCTGTATCCGGATACAATTCAATCGACATCTGCTCTGTTGCTTTACCACTTAATGCAACACCTTTGTAGTTTGACAAATCATATGTCTTGCCAAGATCCAGTACATACATATCTTTGTTTGCCTGAGTAAACGCAAGACTTAATACTCCACCAGCCTGTTTAGCACCATCTACTGTAGAATATACTTTTGTTGTCTTATCATCGTCAGCTTTCTTAGGCATAATCTTCAATGTAGAAAGATCAATTGTAAGATCAGACGCTGCAGCAGTTCCTTCAACAACTTCTACATCAAAGGATGTCTTAACACTAGGATTCTTTGTTACAGCTGCCGTCAAAGTAACCTTACCGGTGCCAACTGCTTCCAGTACAGGATCAGTTTTAGAAGAATCAACTTTCAAAACTTTTTCATCACTGGATGTCCATGTCAACTGAGTCTGAGTTGTATTATCCGGTGTATAAGCAAAGTTATCAGCAGACATACTCAATTTCATGCCCTTAACCATCTTAGTTGGAGCATTTTCAATTTTAACTGCTGTACAAGGTGTCTCACCTTCCAATACAGATACATTATCAATATAAAGTGTCAAACTTGCGTTAGTGCTTGGGTATCTTCCTGTATAAGTACTTCCAAGTACCAAAGAAACATTCTTCTGGTTCAAAAGACCGGTCTCTGTGATATTACCTTTAGTCAGGTTCATCTTATTTGGATGCCATCCTGCTTTGTACTTATCACTTTCGCTCTCTTTGAAACCAATGGTACGGTTTTCATTCTTCTTCTCTTTTGCCCAGTCATCATACATCATTGGCAGAGAGTGGTTATTGTATACCATACCCTCGAACTCATCGCCCTTATTCGGAACGGTGTAGTTCTCATCCTTACCGGATGCATGGGAAGAATCAACGGAGAATTTAATCAACTCTTCAGAGATTCCCTTCTTCTCAGCGTCCGCTTTCTTAAGAGATGTTGCAAAGTAATACTCCGGTGTGATTTTACCATATTTTGCAAAGTAAGCATATGCTGTCTTGTACTTCACATCACCGGTGTTGCTTGCTACCACACGGGACTCAAACTTGATACCGGAATACTCATCGAGTTTTTTCTGCAGTTTCAAGTTGAAGATAGGTGCATAATCGTATGCCTGTGTATCACCGGTATACTCAATCTTCAAGCACTTGTTCTTGTTATTTTCAGGGTCTGTTACGACCGTCATCTTACCAACATTGCTGTTTGCATACTCTTTACCTTTTGTAGCTTTACCGGCAGTTCCCTGCTCTTCATCGCTCTCCCAGTTATATCCTACCGGATAGCTCTCGAAGTCTTCTACAACGGTCTGAGTTCTTGTGTCTGCCGGCTCATAGTTTGGAGTCGGAGTAGCTGTTGCAGGTTTTGCATTAATTTTAACATTAATCGTAACCTTTTTATTTGTACCGTCTTTGGTGTATCCGTAAATCTTAGTAGTACCAGCTTTAACCGGAGTAACTACACCGTATGGAGATACATATACAACCTTAGAATTCTTTGCTTTCCATTTCATTCCTTTATAACCAACTTTTGTTGGGGAATATTTTACATAAAGCTGTGCTGTCTGCTGGTTTGTAGTAGCAGCTGCTTTATCATCGTACTTAACTGTCATAGTAAGTACACTCTTCTTGGTAGAAACGAACTTTGTTGTTTTCTTCGTTTTCTTTGTACGCTTTGTTGCGTCAGCCTGTTTTGTGTTTGTTACACTTGTTGTAACCACAAACTTGCTAGGCTTAACGGATTTGATTGGTGTACCAATCTTAATCTTCAACGTAGCTTTCTTTTTCTTGTTTGCTTTGGAAGCAATTGTAATCTTGGCAGTTTTATTTTTCTTACCTACTGCCTTGACATAAACTTTTCCTTTAGATTTAACAATCTTAGCTACTTTTGGATTACTTGATTTGTATGTAACCTTTTTGCTAATCTTGCCGGATTTTGTAACTTTTACTTTAATCTGTTTTTTCTGGCCTTTTTTCAAAACCAGTTTACCACCGTTTACAACGGGGCTTTTCACTTTGACAGACTTGATTTTTGCTTTTGCATCAGCTGTCGTTCCTGTGATTGACAAAGATGTCACAACCATAGCCAGGGAAAGCACGCCGGCCAATGTCTTTGTGACAATTTTGGATGTCTTGCTCATGATTATCCTCCTTTAATATATTTAGCATGTACAGACACTTGTACACATTGAATGTAATTTCATTGTACCATCCTTTATGGGAAAATGCAACTAAAATAAATAAAAAGTTTGTGTCAAGTGTTCGTTGGCACTTTTTTTGTTTTCCGTAATTCCGTAGAAAAGCTTTGCGTCTCGTGGGCGCTCTCGCTCGTTGAGTGCGTAGCGGTATGGGCACTGAAACTACCAGTGCCACATACCGACGTACTCAAACCCACGAGTCACAAAGTTTTTCTACGAAATTACTGGAACCCAAAGAACTAACAGCAAATATTTGGCACATACATCCGAAAAAACAGTGCTGCCCACCAAAAAGACAGCTCTCTCCACACCTCCGCAATCTTACAATAAAAACCAGAGTTTTGTTTCACATATTGTTCGGAAGTTTCATTTTCGTGTGCTTGATGCTAATCAATTTGGACTTCCAGTAATTTATCCGGAAAAGTTTTGCAGGAAGTGGGTACAAATGCGCAAGTATCAGGCATGTGTCTTTTACATGCCGATACTTCTGCGGATTTGTCCAAGCGGGAGCGCCCACTACCTGCAAACTTTTCCGGATAAATTACTGGAAACCAAAAACATTTCACCAAACACATAAAAATCCCCCCACTCAACATTTTTTTTGCACAAATCCCCCACAATATGCTATACTAATATCTATCAATAGACGGACCTTGGTCCCTACATATACAGAAAGGAAAGACTATGACAATCAATCCGGGAATGTTAATTTTCTGTCTGTTGGATTCATCAATTGCCTTTCTCCTTGTTTTCTTCGTATCCCGTGCGAAATTCGGGGGCGAAAAAAGTATGCTTGCCAGAGTAATTAGTGCCATCCTCGGCACACTGGTTTTTATCGTTCACTTTGGTGTACTGATTTGGTTTAACACAGAGCCTGTTACAATTAGTGCCGCCGGCAAAGCAGTCGTTTATGCTGCGCCAATTGTATTAAGTATTCTGATGATTATACTGACCTTACTTTCTCAGCCGCCGAAAAAAGAAAATGAAGAGGAAACAGAAGAATCCGAGAACGACACGGAAGAAACCGCAACGGCAGAAACAAATGAAGGAACGGCAGCCAAATAATCAGCTGTGCCGTTCCTTTTTCGTTGTTTTGCAGCAATTTCAGAAATTTTCTACATATATTTCTTCAAATGTTTTTTCTTAATCTTTGAGATGTTGCAGGCAAATATAATCGCAACAACTTTTTTCTTGCTGTTTAAGTAAAAACGGATTCGATACTTGCCATAAACTGCATCTCCATAAGTTTTTACTTTGTTTTTCTTAAGACCTTTCATTTTGCTAAATGGGTCTTTTGATGTACATTTTTTCCAAGTCAGTTCTCCATAGGCTTTTTGAACCTTTGTCTTGGATGCACCAATTTTAATACCGCGGGCTGTTGCTTTTTTCTTACTTCCGCCCTTCCACTGTCCATTCCATGCATAACCATGGTTGTAGCCATAACGCTGACAGAAATTCACAAAGTTCTCTGAATTAAATTTACTGAAATCTTTCTTTGCCATTTTTGCAACAACCGTAATTTCGCAGGTTTTTGTGATGCCGTCAACTGCTGCCGTAATTACCGTTTTACCTTTTTTGAGTGCTTTAATTTTTCCGGTTTCATCCACCTTAGCAATTTTTTCATTGGCACTTGTCCAGGTAACTGTTGAAGTCGTTCCCGTTATCACAGGCTTTAATGTTTTTCCTACCATCAAAACCGCTGATTTTCTGCTTATCGCAATTTTGGTCACATCTACCGGCTCCGGCGTAACCGTTGGCTCCGCACTTGGCTCTGTACTTGGTTCAACACTTGGAGATGCGGATGGTGTCACCGTAGGTGTCGGTGTTGGTTCGCCAATTTCGGTCGGTGGAGTTTGTCCACTTCCATTTTCCTCCGCACGGGCAGGAATGGCATATCCTGTCCACAATCCAAGCACTAAAGATGCACTTACAATTGCGCTTACAATTCTTTTTCTACTCTTTTGCATTGTCTTTTGCCCCTTTCCAATTCTACGATTTATATTTTATCCTTATCATTGTATCATAATTGAAAACTGTGTCAAATGTATTCCAACACAAAATTTAGTTCTGCAATATCTAGTCTAACTCTACAGCACCGGTATAAAGCTGATAATATCTTCCTCTTTTTGCCAGCAGTTCTTCGTGTGTTCCACGCTCAATAATCTCGCCCTGCTCCAATACCATAATGCAGTCAGCATTACGAACGGTAGATAATCGGTGGGCAATTACAAATGTTGTACGGTTTTTCATCAAGCGCTCCATTCCGTGGTCGATATGCATTTCGGTACGGGTATCGACAGAACTTGTTGCCTCATCCAGCACAAGAATCGGTGCTAGTGACAGAGCTGCACGGGCAATATTCAAAAGTTGGCGCTGCCCCTGACTTAAGTTTGTTCCATCTCCCTCAAGTACGGTATCGTAGCCGTCCTCAAGACGCATGATAAACGAATGAGCACTTGCCGTTTTCGCAGCCTGTTCTACTTCCTCATCCGTTGCATCCGGTCTTCCGTAGCGGATATTTTCACGCACAGTTCCACTGAACAAATGCGTATCCTGTAAAACCATCGCAATATTTTCACGGAGCGAACGGCGTTTATATTTTTTCACATCAATGCCGTCAATCGTAATTGTTCCTTCCTGAATATCATAAAAACGATTCAGTAAGTTTGTAATGGTCGTCTTCCCGGCACCGGTAGAACCAACAAATGCCACTTTCTGTCCGGCATGAGCATACAAGTTGATATCTTTTAAAATAACTTTATTTTCATCATAGCCAAAGTTTACGTGCTCCATAATCACTTCGCCCTTGACATCTTTCATTTCAACGGCATCTTCATCATCGGCTTGTTCCACATCCGCATCCATTACCGCAAATACACGCTCTGCACCGGCAAGTGCCGAGAAAATCGTATTTACCTGCATGGAAATTTCATTAATCGGGCGGCTGAACTGTCTGGAATAATTAACAAACACCGTCAGACCACCGATAGAAAGTCTTCCAAAATAACAAAGCAGACCACCAATTGCTGCCGTCAGACCATAGCAGACCTGACCGATATTTCCCATAACCGGTCCCATAATGCCGCCAAAAAACTGTGCTTTAATCTGTTTTTCACGAAGGTCATTGTTTAAATCTACAAATTCTTCCACTGCCTTGTCCTCGTGGCAGAAAACTTTTACAACCTTCTGACCGGTAACAGTCTCTTCAATGTAACCATTCAAATCACCAAGCGCACTCTGCTGTTCACGGTAATAACGGGAACTTCTTTTGGCAATACTTCCACCTGCCTTAACCATAACAGGAACCATGACAATGGTAAGAAGGGCAAGCCAGATATTTAAACAAATCATGATAATGGTTGTTCCAATAATACTGATTGCACCGGAAATCAACTGGATAACCGTATTATTTAACAACTCACCAATCATATCAATATCATTGGTAAACCGGCTCATAATATCTCCGGTTGCATTTGTGTCAAAATAGCGAACCGGCATATCCTGCAAATGGTCGAACAAATCTTTACGGATACGAATCAGCGCACGCTGGGAAACACCAATCATGATACGCTGCTGCAAATAGTTTGCAAGCACTCCGACGCCGTAAATAACCAACATGGTAAGTACACCTTTCAAAAGTGTCCATGTACCATCTGCCAGCACTGTACTAAAATCTAAATTTTTATTTTTCAAAGAAGCAACTTGTAACGCTGTTTTGCCAAGCTGGTCAACAATCGGTTTTAACATATAAGAACCGGCTAATGTTGCTCCACTGAACACAAGCACAAAGACAAGTGCCAGTACAACAAGCATCTTATCTTTTCCCATATATTCAAGAAGTCTTTTAATGGTAGCACGTGATTCTTTTGGCTTGCCACCCATCATATGTCTCGGGCCACTCGGTCCATGTTTTGGTCCCGGTCCCATGCCGCCATGTGGCTGATTTTTTGCCTGACTCATCCTGCCACCTCCTCTTTACTTCTCTGTGAATAATAAATTTCCTGATATGTTTCACAGGATTCTAATAATTCTTTGTGCGTTCCCTGTCCAACAATCTGTCCTTCATCCATAACAAGAATCCGGTCAGCATCCTCAACAGAAGAAATACGCTGCGCAATAATCAATTTTGTTGTGTCTTTTAAAGTCGTTGAAAAACTCTTCCGAATTTGTGCCTCAGTCGCTGTATCTACCGCACTGGTACTGTCATCTAAAATAAGGATTTTCGGTTTCTTAAGCAGCGCTCTTGCAATACAAAGACGCTGTTTTTGTCCACCGGAAACATTGACACCACCCTGTCCAAGTTCACGGTCATATCCATCTGCGAACTCACTGACAAAGCCATCGGCCTGTGCTGCCTTTGCAGCCTCTTTCACCTGTTCATCCGTTGCCTCTTCATCGCCCCAGCGAAGATTTTCCATAATACTGCCGGAAAACAGCGTATTTTTCTGAAGCACCATCGCAACGCCGTCACGCAGATGATTCAGCGAATACTCTTTTACATTCACGCCATCTACTAACACTTCCCCTTCATCACAGTCATACAGACGTGGAATCAGCTGCACAAGAGAACTTTTTCCGGAACCTGTCGAGCCGATGATACCAACCACTTCGCCCGGTTTCGCTGTAAAATTAATATTCTGCAAAACATTTTTCTTATGTTTTTTATAATAACGGAAGCAGACATTTTTAAATTCGATTTCACCGGATGTTACCAAGCGGTCTTTCTCAGATGCATTGTCATCATTTAAGTCAATGTCCGTATCTAATACTTCCAAAATACGATGAGAAGATGCCATCGCACGAGAACCCTGAATCATAATCATGGAAACCATCATAAGCGACATCAGAATCTGCGTTACATAAGTAGTAAATGCTGTAAGGTTTCCAACCGGCATATCGCCAATCAAAATCTGCTGACCGCCAAACCAGACAACTGCCATAACCGTAAGGTTCATTGCTAATGTCATAATCGGCATTGTGAGAATTACAACCTTCATCGCACGAAGTGTTTTATCTTTTAATTCGTTGTTCGCACGGTCAAAGGTCTCTTTTTCAAAATCATCACGCACAAAAGATTTTACAACACGCTGGTTTGTGATATTTTCCTGGATTCTTGAATTGAGTCCGTCAATCTTTGTCTGCATCACGTCAAACCGCGGAAATGCAGTCTTCATAACAAACGCAAGTGCAATAATCAAAACCGGAATTACGACACAGAAAACCAGTGCCAGTTTCGCATTCATAAGAAATGCCATAATCAAACCACCAATTAACATACCAGGTGCACGCAAAAGCATACGAAGTCCCATACTCAAGACATTCTGAATATTCGTAATATCATTTGTTAATCGTGTTACTAAAGAACCTGTTGAAAATTTTTCAATATTGGCAAAGGAAAATTTCTGCACTTTGGCAAACACATCTCTTCGCAAATCACCGGCAAAATTTACAGATGCCTTTACCGCAAAATAAGCACCAAGCACGCCACCCATCATCATAAGAAGAGCCGTTCCAATCATAGCTGCTCCTATCCCAATAATGTAAGCAGGTCCTTTTGCTGCCACCGTAACATCCTGCCCACATCCATAGTTAATAATCATAGACATTAATTTCGGCAGAATAATTTCGCCAAGCACTTCCACAATCATAAAGATTGGTCCAAGGATAAATGCTGACTTATAAGGAATTACATACTTTTTATACTGTTTCATTTTGTCCCTCCATCGCTGCATTTTTTAATCGTTCCATATTTTCGTAAATACGGTCAAAGTAATCACATAACTGTTCTTTTTCGCTTTCCGAGAATCCCACATACATTTGTTCATCTAACATATCAAAAAAGTCACAGCTTTCTTCTACCAATTTCCGCCCCTTTTCCGTCAATTCCACAAAATTGCGTCGGTTATCTTCTTCACGCATCTTTTGTGTAATGTATTCGGACTTTTTCAGCGCCTTCAGTGCAACGGCAACTGTCGCCGGTGAAATTTCTAAAAATTTAGCAAGTTCTACCTGCGATGCAAATGAATGTTTCGCAAGCGTCATCAGAAGACGATGTTGTGCTCTGTGAATCCCGGTTCCTTCCAGATTACACTCCAGCATCCTGCGATGCATCTGATTCATCACAATCATGCGGTGCGTAATATCACGGGAACGAATCTTCTTTTTTTTCTGTTCCTGCAAAGTTTTTCACCTCCAAATCATTCTATATCTAATCAATAGCCATTTAATCATCAGCATACAAACTGTTAGCATCTTAATGTTTATACCAGATTTTCGTGCCAATGTCAATAACAAATGAAACTTTTCACATATTGTTCATAAAATATACTAATCTATGTCTAACGAGGATTTTTTATGGATTATGGCAAATTAAATATACACGTTGTGTCGGATAACTCAGGCTTTCCGATTCCTGATGCCACCGTGCAGATTACCTCAGAAAACGAACCGGAAAACATTATAGAGGAAGCTGTCACCAATAACGTGGGACAGTTAAATGACATTGAACTTGCCGCACCGCCGGTGGATTACAGCATGACCCCTTCTGCAAACAAACCGTATTCGGAATACACCATCACCATCTCCGCTTCCGGTTTTGAATCGGTCGAAATTAATGGAGCAGAAATTTTTTCCGGTGAGACAGCCATTCAGAACGCTTCTCTGCTTCCTCTTGCCACAGGCGAAACCGACAGTGCGGAACTTTTTGTCATTCCTGACCATACACTATGGGGCGATTACCCGCCAAAAATACCGGAAAGTGAAATCAAAACGGTGGAAGAAACCGGAGAAATTGTATTAAGCCGTGTTGTCATCCCGGAATATGTTGTTGTTCATGATGGTCCCCCATCAGACACCCGTGCCAAAAATTACTATGTCAAATACCGCGACTACATCAAAAATGTTGCAAGTAGTGAAATTTATTCCACCTGGCCGGAAGCAACCATCCGCGCCAATATCCTTGCAATCCAGTCATTTACCTTAAACCGTGTTTACACTGAGTGGTATCGAAATAAAGGAAAAGATTTCACAATCACTTCCTCCACCGCCTACGACCACAAATTTGTTCCGGGGCGCAATATTTTTGAAAGTATATCCGCTATTGTGGATGAAATTTTCAGCGAATATCTTTCAAGACCAAATGTAGAGCAGCCAATTCTTACTCAGTACTGTGATGGAAAAAATGTCAGCTGTCCAAATTGGCTTAGTCAGTGGGATTCCAAGGCACTTGGCGACCAAGGGTACACGGCCATTGAAATTCTCCGCAACTACTACGGCGATTCCATTTATATTAATTCCACCGATGAAATCTCCGGTATTCCATCCTCGTATCCCGGCTCGCCGCTCCGTGTGGGCGATTCCGGTGAAAAAGTGCGCCAGATGCAGCGCCAGTTAAATGTTATATCGAACGCCTATCCGCTCATTCCAAAAATTGCAGAGGATGGTGTATTTGGTCCTGCTACAGAAGAAGCGGTTAAAACCTTTCAGCGAATTTTCGGTCTCACACAGGATGGCATTGTCGGATTCCGCACGTGGTATAAAATTTCCGAAATTTATGTCGGTGTAAGCCGCATTGCCGAATTAGTATAATACGAAGGTTGCACCCCCTCGTTTCTTTCGATATAATATTATTAATGATTGAAACAGGGGGTTTTTATATGAAGAAAGACGGCTACTATTCATCCGGTGAGTTTGCCAAAATGGCAGACGTAACACTGCGGACCATCCGCTATTACGACAGACAGAATCTTTTAAAACCCTCTTATGTAAATGAACACGGGGCAAGATTTTATACTGACTCGGACTTTGTGAAACTGCAGCAAATTCTTCTGTTTAAGTTCCTTGGATTTTCTCTGTCCGAAATCCGCGACATGACATTAAACCACCCGGACCGGCACGTTCTTTTGGACTCTCTTGATATCCAGCTCAAACTGGTAAAAGACCGCAGAGAGCAATTACAGTTGATGGAGCAGACCATCCAGACAACAGCCGACACCATCCGCCAGAAAAAAGAGGTGGACTGGAAACAGATGATGGATTTGATTCATATGACCTCCATGGAAAAAAGTTTAAAAAACCAATATCTGGATGCCTCTAATATTAACGCCAGAATTCATCTGCACGAATTATACAGCACGAATAAAAAGGGCTGGTTTCCTTGGATTTTTGAACAATGCCCTTTTAAAAAGGATATGAGTATTTTAGAAATTGGCTGCGGCGATGGCTCTTTTTGGACAACCAACGAGGATAAACTTCCCGGTCATCTTTCGGTTACTCTCACCGACATTTCAGAAGGAATGCTCCGCGACGCAAGAAGAAATCTCATGTCATGTTCCAACAGAGATTTTACCTATGTTGTGGCAGATGCTGCCCATCTGCCATTTGCAGATAACCGGTTTGATCTCATACTTGCCAACCATGTGTTATTCTATTTAGACAATCCGATGGATGCACTAAAAGAAATCAAACGCGTCTTAAACCCAAACGGCGTGCTTATTGCCAGCACATACGGCGAGCATCATATGGAAGAAGTCACAAGCCTCACCAGAGGATTTGACGAAAGAATCACCTTGTCTGCGGACAATTTATACCTTCATTTTGGAAAAGAAAATGGAGCCGCGATTCTATCTTCCTGCTTTCAAGACGTAACATGGATAGACTACGAAGATTCACTGTTTGTCACAGAGGCAGCTCCTTTGATTTCCTATATTTTATCCTGCCACGGAAACCAAAACCAGTATTTGGCATCGCGTTACCGTGATTTTGCCTCTTATATCGAAAAACAGGTTGCCGATGGATTTTCAATTACTAAAGATGCCGGTCTGTTTCGTGCCATAAAAATGGATTCAGACTGCTGATTTATCTATTTTTTTCAAATTATTAAAAAAAGTTCTTGCAGGTGACGTTACGTCATGTTATATGATATAGATATCAAATAAAACGGAGGTCACTATGAAAGGGATTATTTTAGCAGGAGGTTCCGGCACTCGCCTGTATCCTCTCACAACTGTAACAAGCAAACAACTTTTACCAATTTATGATAAACCAATGATTTATTACCCTCTTTCCGTGCTTATGAATGCCGGCATCCGGGATATCCTCATTATTTCCACGCCGCAGGATACACCACGATTTGAAGAGCTCTTAAAGGATGGTTCCTCCTTTGGCATCCATTTATCTTATGCGGTACAGCCAAGTCCGGATGGTCTTGCACAGGCTTTTATCATCGGAGCAGATTTCATTGGCGATGACAGCGTAGCCATGGTTCTCGGTGATAATATTTTTGCCGGACATGGTTTGAAAAAGCGGTTAAAGGCAGCCGTAGAAAATGCGGAAACCGGAAAAGGTGCAACCGTATTCGGCTATTATGTAGATGATCCGGAGCGTTTTGGTATTGTGGAATTTGACAAAGATGGAAAAGCTGTTTCGATTGAAGAAAAACCGGAAGTGCCTAAAAGCAATTACTGCGTAACCGGACTTTATTTCTACGATAACAAAGTTGTGGAATACGCAAAAAGTCTAACACCAAGTGCCCGAGGCGAACTTGAAATCACAGACTTAAACCGCATTTATCTGGAAAACAATGCTTTAAATGTGGAATTACTCGGACAGGGCTTTACCTGGCTTGATACCGGAACTCACGAAAGCCTTGTAGATGCAACAAATTTTGTAAAAACCGTAGAAACTCACCAGCACAGAAAAATTGCATGTCTGGAAGAAATTGCATACTTAAACGGCTGGATAAGCAAAGAAGATGTAATGGCAGTCTATGAAGTATTAAAGAAAAATCAATATGGACAGTATTTAAAAGATGTATTAGACGGAAAATATCTTGATGTACTGCGCTAGAGAAAAGGAGAACATTATGACTATTATCGTTACCGGCGGTGCCGGATTTATTGGAAGCAATTTTATTTTTCATATGTTAAAGAAGTACCCGGATTACCGCATCATCTGTTTAGACTGCTTGACTTATGCGGGAAATCTTTCCACACTCGCACCTGTAATGGATAACAAAAATTTTCGTTTTGTAAAAGAGGATATTACAAACCGCGAGGGTGTTTATCGGTTATTTGAGGAAGAAAAACCAGATATTGTCGTAAACTTTGCTGCAGAAAGCCATGTGGACCGCTCCATTGAAAATCCGGAGGTCTTTTTGGATACCAACATCAAAGGAACCGCCGTTTTAATGGATGCCTGCCGCAAATATGGCATTACCCGATATCATCAGGTTTCCACCGATGAGGTTTACGGTGATTTACCACTCGACAGACCGGACTTATTTTTCACGGAGGAAACTCCTATTCACACGAGCAGTCCTTATAGTTCCTCGAAAGCTGCTGCTGACCTTTTGGTTTTAGCCTACCACCGCACCTACGATTTGCCGGTTACCATCAGCCGCTGCTCGAACAACTATGGACCTTATCATTTCCCGGAAAAGCTGATTCCTCTTATGATTGCCAATGCGCTAAACGACAAACCTCTCCCGGTTTATGGCAAAGGCGAAAATGTCCGTGACTGGCTCTATGTGGAGGACCACTGCAAAGCCATCGATTTGATTATCCACAAAGGAAGAGTTGGTGAGGTTTATAACATTGGCGGCCACAATGAAATGAAAAATATTGACATTGTAAAAATTATATGCAAAGAGTTACACAAGCCGGAAAGTCTGATTACCTATGTCACGGACCGCAAAGGACACGACATGCGCTACGCCATCGACCCGACAAAAATACACAACGAACTTGGCTGGCTTCCGGAAACCAAATTTGCCGATGGAATTAAAAAGACCATTCAGTGGTATCTTGATAACAAAGACTGGTGGGAAGAAATTATTTCCGGCGAATACCAGAATTATTATGAAAAAATGTATGGCAATCGATAGGAGGTTTTTCAATGAAAATTCTTGTCACGGGAGTAAAAGGACAACTTGGCTTTGATGTCGTAAATGAGTTAGAACAAAGAGGGCACACTGCCATCGGCGTTGACATTGAAGAAATGGATATTACCAATAAGGAAAGTGTAAATACTGTAATCCATGGTACAAACCCGGACGGCGTGATTCACTGCGCTGCCTGGACTGCAGTGGATGCTGCCGAAGAGGAAGAAAACAAAGAAAAAGTCATGGCAGTCAATGCATCCGGCACACGCTATATCGCAGAAGTATGCAAAGATTTAGCCATCCCTATGATGTATATTTCCACCGATTATATCTTTGATGGACAAGGCAAAACGCCATGGACACCGGACCAGCAAAATTACGCACCGCTGAATGTATACGGTGCATCAAAACTTGCCGGTGAACAAGCAGTAAAAGAACTCCTCTCCGATTATTTTATTGTCCGCATTGCATGGGTTTTTGGCACTCATGGAAACAATTTCATTAGAACTATGTTGAATGTTGGCAAAACACATGACACACTAACCGTAGTAGACGACCAGATTGGGACGCCAACTTACACCTATGACTTAGCAAGACTCCTTGTTGATATGATAGAAACCAAGGAATACGGAATTTATCACGCAACAAACGAGGGCGGCTATATCAGCTGGTATGATTTTGCATGCGAAATCTTTCGTCAGGCTGCCGCGCTTGGATATGACTGCTATGATGAAAATCATCTGACTGTAAAACCGGTGACAACCAAAGAATACGGTGTATCGAAAGCAATCCGTCCTTTCAACAGCAGGCTTGACAAAAGCAAACTTACCGCACATGGTTTTGTGCCGCTTCCGGATTGGAAAGATGCACTTAAAAGATACTTAAAACAAACAAATATTTAGGAGGTCTTCTCATGGGACAGATACAAGTAGAAAAAAATGCAGGTGGAATCGAGGGACTCTGTGTCATCACACCAACTGTACACGGTGATGACCGCGGATATTTCATGGAAACCTATAACTTAAATGATATGAAAGAGGCAGGACTTGATTTGGACTTTGTTCAGGATAATCAGTCAAGTTCCGGCAAGGGTGTTTTGCGCGGACTTCATTATCAGAAAAATTTTCCACAGGGAAAACTCGTCCGTGTTATCCGCGGCTCAGTATTTGATGTTGCCGTCGATTTACGAAAAGGCAGTGAAACCTATGGCAAATGGTATGGACTTGAATTATCAGAGGAAAACAAAAAACAGTTTTATATTCCAAAGGGATTTGCCCATGGTTATCTCGTTCTTAGTGAATGGGCTGAATTTTGTTATAAATGCACCGACTTCTATCATCCGGGGGATGATGGCGGGCTTGTTTGGAATGATCCCGAAATCGGTATTACTTGGCCGGATGTCACAGGAAAATATCCGGGCAATGGCTCTTCTTCCGGTTACCGCATGAGTGATGGCACACCGTTAAACATCTTAGAACGCGACGAAAACTGGCCAACACTAGCAAAACTATAAGAATAAAAAAGTAGAAATCTTCTCTGACACAAGAAGATTTCTACTTTTTCTTTATGCAATCTTATAAAATCTATACCAACACTTTTGAAAGAAAATCTTTCAGTCTCGGATTCTTTGGATGATTAAAAAACTCCTCCGGCGTAGCTTCCTCTAAGATTTTTCCATCATCAATAAAAATTACCCGGTTTGCTACTTCCTTGGCAAATCCCATCTCATGAGTGACAATCACCATCGTCATTCCTTCATCTGCAAGACTCTTCATCAAGTCCAAAACTTCACCAACCATCTCCGGGTCCAGTGCACTTGTTGGTTCATCAAACAAAATCACATCCGGATTCATTGCCAGTGAACGCACAATTGCTACACGCTGCTTTTGTCCACCGGATAAGGTAGAAGGATACACATCTGCTTTGTCCTGCATATTGATACGGGCAAGAAGTCCCATCGCCTGCTCGCGAATCTTTTTAACCTCTTCTTTGCGCTTTGCACCGTGCAGTCCCTTGCAGTGGACATGAACCGGTGCCAGCATAATATTTTCTAACACCGTTTTATTATTAAACAGATTAAAATGCTGGAAAACCATACCCATATGGCGTCGATGCACATTAATATCTACATGCGGATCTGCAATATCTACATCATTGAAAATAATCTGCCCGCCTGTAGGGTCTTCCATACAGTTTAAGCATCGAAGAAACGTACTTTTTCCTGAACCACTTGGTCCGATGACAACCACGATATCTCCCTTGTTGATGGTGATATCAATTCCGTTTAATACATCATGACTGCCAAAACTTTTTTTCAAATTAATTACGTCTATCACTTTTTCTCAGGCTCCTTTCCATGCATTTGATTCCGAGTGAAATGAGCAACACCAGTGCAATATAAATCACTGCCATCACCAGATAAGGAACCATAAACTCATAGCTGTTACTGCCAATATAGCTAAATGCCACATAAAGGTCAGCCGCACCAACAAAACTCACAACGGAAGTCTCTTTAATCAAGGCAATAAACTCATTTCCGAGTGTTGGCAGAATATTTTTTACCGCCTGTGGAATCACAATTTTGCGCATTGTCGTCGCAAAACTAAGTCCCATCGCACGTCCAGCCTCCATCTGTCCGCCATCTACGGACAAAATACCGGCACGCATCATTTCTGAAATATAGGCACCACTATTCAAACCAAATACAAGCACAGATACCTGCACGCCGGTAAGTTTTACCCCAATAATCGGAAGTAATACATAATAGCAGACAAGTAACTGCACTACCATCGGTGTTCCACGGAACAAGCCAACATAAAAAGAACAAAAACCATTCAAAATTCTTGGCAGTATCTTGTACTTTGGCACAACACGCACAGTCGCAATCAAAATACCTATAATAATACCAATCAAAAGACCAGCAATCGCAATAATCAATGTATTCTGTAAGCCTTCTATTACCTTCTGATATCCGTTCTGCTCAAAGAAAATTTGCTTAAACGCTTCAATTTTTAATCCAAAATTATCCATATCTACCTCGTAAAAAGCAGGTCCGTGTAGGTCACGAACCTGCTGACTATTACTGCATTTTGTTAATTGCTTCTGTAATGCACTTAGCAGGTGCAGAATCGATGACTACATAATTGATGTTACCATTAATCAAATCCTGTACTGCCAAAGAACCATTTTTATAACCGGTTGTGGTTACTTTGTAACCTTCGAATCCCCAGCTCTTATCGCCTTCGCAGTAGAACTGACCGGTTGTACCGTTCTGTACACCAATCGTTACACTCTTATCTTTTGTTTTCAAAATCTTTTCAATTGCTGCCTTATCTTTGCAGTTATCAAACTCTGTGCTGTCACCTTTGACAATCAGTCTCTGTGCTGCATTATAATAAGAATCCGTAAAGTTTACATATTTCTTTCTGTCTTCTTTAATCGTAAGACCTGTCATGGCAATATCACTCTTATGCTGTCCAACCGACAAGCAGACGGAATCAAATTCCATGTTCTGGATTACCAGTTCTTTGTTCAATTTTTTTGCAAGTGCTGCCGCAATTTCCATATCAATACCATAGTAGCTGTCGCCCTTCATGTATTCAAATGGCTCAAAAGAAGCATTCGTTGCAACCAAAAGCTGGTCTTTCGATGTATCAAGTTTCTCGGATTTTACCGGTGTTGGATTTCCGCCACCAAAATATTTGTTACAGATTTCATCAAACGTTCCATTATCTTTAATCTCTTTGATAAAATCATTGACCTGTGTCAAAAGTTCCGGTTTGTTTTTATCTACACCAAACGCATACTCTTCACTAGTCAAGTCTACATCAATCACCTTAACGGCCTGCTGTTTTGTCTGGTTGTCGCTCTTCTTTGCGTCATTTCCGCTATCGGAACTGCCACATCCACATACAGCCACCGCCGTCATAATTACGGTAAGACCCATTGCTATTAACTTTTTCATTGTTCATCCTCCTAACATGTTTTCAATATATTCGAGTCATTATACCATGAATGGGAAATATTTTCAATGTTTGGAGAAAAGATTTTGTCCAATTTACCAAACATCGTTTTTTTCTTACTCAAATGATTCCCCGCGCTTTCATTTTCTTTATAAAGTCATTTTTCAAAATCGGTCCGATTTCCAAACTGCCAAAATCATCTGCTAACAATATGTAACGGTTTACCGTATCCACTTTTTTCACGAATTTCAAATTCACAATCACGCCACGCTTGCACAATACAAAATTATCACTATCTAACTCCTTTAACAGACTGTTGCAAGTTTTATACGGAATCTCAATCCGACCCGACGTTGTTACAATCTCTAAACGATGGTTTACACTTTCTACATATACAATTTCCGAAACGGCAATCATTTCTAACATTCCTTCTGTCCGAAACATCAGTGACCGGTCCTTTTCCTGTACCGTTTCATAGCGAATTGCCTCTTGAATTGTTTGCTTTACTTTTTCAAAATCAAACGGTTTTTCGATAAATTGGTAACAGTGAACAGACGAATACATACACATTTTCGGATCATACATGGAAGTAATGATAAGAATTGGCGTAAACAAATATTTATCAACTTTTCTTATATTCTGAGCAAATTCCCCACCGGATACATCATCGTGCTGTTGTGGATGTAAAATAATATCTACCAAAAACAAGTCAATTGTTCTCTTCATTGCAATATCATACGCCGTCTTTTCATCTGCTGCCTCATAAATTACGGCATCCGAACGCACTTCCTTTACCAGACCGGCAAGCACCTTTCTGGTCTCACTTTTGTCTTCTAAAATCAGTACCTCTTTCATTTTCATCCTCTCCTTTGTTTCGTCTTTTGGTATTTTGTTTATGAAATCACCTAGTTCGGTAAATATATCCGTTTCGTCTTAAGTTTGCCCTTATACTATTCGCGAGGGGGCGAAGCAATGAAAATACATGACTACTTAAAAAATAATTACGGTTATTCTGATTTTCAAATCGGACAAATACGCTATACGATAATTAGTATTCTTTCAGACGTAAGTAAACTTATCATAATGGGTATTTTCTTTATTCTGACCGATTACTTTTTTCAATATCTGGCAGCCATTGCTACTTTACTTGTACTTCGGACATGTACCGGTGGACTGCATTTTAAGCATTACTTCAGTTGTTTGGCATTGTCTTTTTTTCTTTTATATATAGGCATATGCCAACTCCCAAAAATATTGCTTCCCCGTCCCCTCTACTTTGTCCTGCTTTTACTATGTATACTCATCAATTATTTGTTTGCACCAATTGTCTCTTCGTACCGTCCTATTCCAAACGGTATTCAGATACGAAAAGCCAAACGTCAGGCTTTTCACATCATTACCATCTACGCACTTATCATGTACATCGTTCCGCCAAACCAGTATATCATCACTGGTTTTTGGATAATTATGCTGCAATCTTTTCAACTGCTTGCAGCAAAAATTGTGAGAAAGGAGGTGCCTCATGAAGCGTCTATCGAAATCATGGATATTTAAGGCTTGTAATTTTTGCATTGCCTTTGCAGGAATCCTTCATTGGACAAAGATGAGTTTGTTATTATTCGGAGAACAACCATATCCTACCGAAAACGAAAAGTAATTCATTCTTGCCATTCATTTTAGTCAGAGAGCAGCTATTATGTTCTCTGACTTTTCTCTATTGTGAAATCAAACACAATCCGAGTATTCTCATTCTCCTCACAATATATTCTTAAATCACACTCATACTCCATCAAAATATCCTTTGCCTTAGATAATCCGATTCCTCTGTTTTGTGCCTTTGTTGAATATCCCATTCCCATAAGTTGTATGAGCTCCTCTTGCTTATAATAGCGTGAATTATTCTTTACTGCTACATGTATTATATCTGTCATTTCCCGCATCTCTACCCAGATATTTTTCAAATCATAATCTTGTACGGCTTCAATTGCATTATCTAAAAGAATGCCTAAAACTTCAATCAGTTTATAATCTGTTATTTTACATTGTAATTCATCTACCTTAATGTCGTATGTTATCCGACATCCCTTAGACTCGGCTTCTATAAATTTAGAATACAAAAATGCAATAACTATTGGAGAATTACTAGAAAGTAATCGTGCATATCGATTTTCCTCCATAATTTCATCACAATATTTTTTCTGTAAGGCCACCAATGTATCATAATCCTTTGCCATCAAATGATGACTATAGATTGCTGTTATATGATTATGAAAATCATGTTGTTTTTTTCTCATTGAATCAAGCAATTGCGTATATACACCATCGTAAGTTTTATGTATTTCATATTCCCTTTCTTTCGATAGTTTTTCATATTTCTCCTGTTGCCATCGAACAATTAGCACAGCAATTAAAAGTGTCCATATGCCAAAAATGATGTAGTCTGTCACCCTAAGATACTCTTCCATTTTATAAATAACTAACAAATAAACTGCACCTACAAGACACAATATTGTTGCCACGTAAATCCACCGATCATAATTCAAAATTATATTTGATATTTTATAAAGTAAACCCTTCTTACCAAGAATAAGCATCAATATAATCATGAAAACATTTACACTAATAACCAATAAATCAATTGACAGATATCCTTCCAGTATAAACGCCGGAATCGAACATACAACTTGTGAAAACACTCCAATAATGATAAAAAGCACTAAATTCACATTTGCTTTTCGTATCGAACACTTAAATTTCAGTAATTCATATATGTAAATTCCCACATACCCAAATAAAGCCATCCCCTTGGACAGCCCAAAATAATTTGCCGATTCAATTAAAGTAACCTCTGCTACCATAAAAACCGCATCATAGATGCTAAAATAATACCTCTTTCCAAATAAATAATTCACACAAATAAGTGTAGCCGCCATTTCCAATATGGTATTTATCGCCGTCAGCATAACCTATCTCATCATCCCTTCAGCACTTTTTCCAGCATATCCGTATACCACCGAATCTTGCTAATTGCATTTTCCGGTGTCAATTGTTCTTTATCCATGCACTCCATATTCAAACATATCGGGTCTGTTGTCAAACCATAAATAAAATTCATATCACAATGTAACTGGTTTGCCAGTATATAGGCATATGCGCTGGATAACCCTGTCTCACCACGTTCAATACGATATACTCCATCTTCTGAAATGTGAAAGATATGTGCCAAATCCTTGCGGCTAATCCCCTGTGATTCACGAAACTTTTTCACATTCGCCCCAATAATCTCGTCTTCACGGCTGATATCACTCATAAATATGCTCCTTTGCTCTTTTCTTAAATGATAGCAATAAATCGCATATATCTGTTCGGTATTATCCACCATTTTATCGGTGTTTATTCCCGTTTCAGTCATATTTCTGTGATAATAGATAAAACCAAGCGAATTCTAAAATAATAGCTGCCCCTTTACGAGGCAGCTATTATTACACTTTCTCCCCCTTCGGATACACATCATTACAATCCCATCGTGGCAGAGCAAATCGGTTATCAACACCTAATCGTGCCTCCCTTGCCTCGACCGAAACACCTAGGCCACAGCCCTTTTGTTTGACGTAAGAAATCACTTCCTCACTGTAATTTCCATATGGATAATTCATAACAAAACACTCTTTATCGATAATTTCGTCCATTGCCTCCAATGCCATATCAATATCTTTTTCCATCTGCTCTTTCGGAAGTTTGGCGAGCCAGTAATGGTCATAACCGTGAATTCCAAAAAACATACCGTTTTCCTTCATTTCCTTCATCTGTGAAAAATTCATATACAATTTCTCTGCAAAAGTGCTCTCCTCACATCCCACATATTTTTGAAACAAGTGCTTTGCGATTTCCGTCCGGATTTCTTCAGGCAGAGCATTTTGCAATAGCCGCTTTACAAAAATAACCTCACCCGGATCCCAGCGATTAGCAACCGCAAGATTTTGATATAATTCCTCATTGGACAAAAGAGTTACACCCTGATTTCGATAAAAATCCATCTCTTCAAAACAATCGGCTACTAGCTGTTTCATTGCCAAGCTCCCCTTCAACTCCACAACCGCCAGAATAAAATGAATCCGGTTTACCGTCAATAATTTGTTTTCCTTCCATGCCATTGTATTTGGAAAGAAAACTCCCTGCACTCCGACCTTTTTCAAAATCGGATAAACAACCTCATAATGATCAATATACCCATCATCAAACGTCAGAACAAAACCATTTTCCGGAATGTCTGAAAAATCATTTTTCTGATATGCTGCAAGAATCTCATCCATACGCACCGGTGTATAATGCTCCAAAAGATATGCAAGCTGTTTCTCAAACAATTCTTTGTCAAGTCCCTTAATAGTCGGATACTCGCTGTTTTTCAAATCACGCACGTAATGATACATAATAAAATGTACTGTTTTTTCCACTTTGATTACCTCCTATCCAAGTAAGTCATTCATGTCAAATTCTTTCATGGTACTTTCTCCTTTACGGATATCCGCAAGTTTTTCCAGTTTTTTATTTTGCAAAAATTTTTCTGTATTATATAAAACAAGCACATCCGTAATATCCGAATTTGACGACAAAAGATTTCCCATTGCCATTTTTCCGTAACGATAATCAATCATAATTATCTTATCAAAATGTTCCGTCAAAAATGGAACAAAGCAGTTAGCGAATGAATCTTTTACCAAAAGAAGCGTTTTACCCGTATGGGCTTTCGTCGTAATTTCCACTTGAAACGAATTTTTCTTCATAAAATACTGATAACGATTAAACCCTTTTTTCGCCTCATTAGGGAAATATAAAGAAGAATAGGTTTTCTCTTCATCATCAAACACTACTTTTGTTTTCACCGGATTTTTGCTTTCAAATTTTTCCACCACATCCGCCGCGCCACCGGCATGAATCTTATTATAGGTAGTCCCATAAAAATCATCAAATACAGATACGCGCTTGAAATCGGATAAATCTTTTGCTTTCCGTCCGGTTTGAAGTGCCCATGCACGATATGCATAATAAGCCCCAAGACTTGTCCAATGATGATCCGTCCGATAGTAAATATATTCCTCATTATGCGACTGCATCGTTTTCGTTAAATCGTATATCAAGTTAGGCGCATCAACTTTTGTCTGCAAATCCCGAATCGTAGACTGCCAGTCTATCGTGTCTGCGTAAGCCGGCAAAACATTTGTAAGCGCTGTCGTTTTCGATGGAACAAACATTGCCCTCACATGCTTCCTGCCATATCTTTTTTCCGTTTCATTGAGAAACGTTGTCAGATATGTTTCATTTTCCTTTATCTGCCCTGAATCAAAATCCGCCTTTTCGTATTTTTCAAGCAGGTAATTATTTTTCCCAAGATAAACGCCATTAAAGTCTTTTTTCCCAAGGGCAATCTGCTCTCGCACCGCCAAATCCACCCATTTGTCACGAAAAAAAACTGGTCACTTAAATATGTATCATATTCCTTTTGATATTCTCCCGATAAAATACGCTTTGCCGTGATTTTTGGTTTCTTAGCCAGTTCACGATTCTCCACATCCGAAAACTCCCGGTCCGGCAGAACAAAAGAAACCACCGTACCACCAAAAAGCATGACACAAAAAACAATGAGCATTGCCAGTTTCATTTTTCTCATCCACCACACCTCCTAAAATCGAAAATATAAAAACGGATTATACGAAGAATTGACTAACAGCGCAACACTCAGTATAAAAACAACAACGGCAAACAACGTACCACACACTTCTCGACGCATGGTCTTCTCCGGCAAAAAGAATCGGTTTATACAGGTGCGAAGCAGCGAAACCGAACCAATAATGGCAATCACAAGTAAAATCAGGTAAGAGGAAAGCAGATACATTGCCTCTCGATTAACAAAATTTCCACTGATGCCAAATAATGTTTTGAAATAATTTGTTCCATCTGCCATATCCTGCCACGAAAAAATTCCCCAGCCAAGAATAACAAAAAACATCGTATATAAATGCATGAAAAAAGATGGCAGACGGCTAAATACCGGCTTCCACAACAATTTTTCAATCATAAGAAGAATTCCGTAGTAAATTCCCCATACAACAAAGTTTCCATAAGCCCCATGCCACAATCCGGTCAAAAGCCATACAATAGAAATATTTAAAATTTGTCTGCCAAATCCCTTTCGATTGCCACCTAACGGGATATAAACATATTCCTTAAACCATGTACCAAGAGAAATGTGCCATCTGCGCCAAAACTCGGTAATACTTCTCGATTCATACGGATGCTTAAAGTTTTCAGGAAAAGAAAATCCAAACATCGAGCCAAGTCCGATTGCCATATCTGAATAACCGGAGAAATCAAAATATATTTGTAACGTAAATGCAATCACACCAAGCCATGCAGAAACCGTTGTCAAATCCGCCGCCCCCATGCCGGCAATTTCACGAAAGAGATCGCCAATCGGATTGGCAATCAACACTTTTTTCCCGAGACCTATCATAAATCGAACAATTCCCTTACTAAATAAATCAATTGTTTCTTTCCGTTTTACCATCTGTTCTTCCACTGTCTGATAGCGGATAATCGGTCCGGCAATCAATTGTGGGAACAACGCAACATAGGTTCCAAACGTCACAAAGTTTTTCTGCACCTTCACTTCTTTCCGGTACACATCAATCACATAGGACATCGTCTGAAAAGTGTAAAAAGAAATACCAATCGGCAGAGGAAGATTTAACTGCGGCATTTCTACACCTGCCATATATCCGGCCATCCGCAAAAAAAAGTCCGCATACTTAAAGAACCCTAACAAAAGCAGACTGACTACGCAGGCAATTGTTAAGGAACAAATCTGTCCTCGTTTATTTTCTCTTTTCTGATAACAAGAAAGACGAAGTCCGGCGCAATATGCTACAAGTGTAGAGAACAGAATCAAGACAATATAAACCGGCTCTCCCCATGCATAGAAAACCAAACTGCCCCCAAAAAGAACCGCATTGCGGAATCTCCTTGGGGTGCAGTAATAAACAACTAACATAATCGGCAAAAACCGAAACAAAAACAATAAACTACTAAATACCATGAGGCAGCCTCTCCTACAATTTCTTCTTCAATGCCGCCTGTCCTTTTTTGTTGACAGCTTTTGACGGAGACATTGCAATATACCAGACAAAAGTTCCTTTTTTCCCATAAATTGCATTCTTAAATACTTTCTGCTCAGTTTTAGAATAATCACTTAAATAATCACTCTTGCTATTTGCCTTCTGGTACTTTTTCAAAGCATTATATAATTTTTTCGCACCTTTTCCATTTTTTGCTTCCATCACACAAAGGCTGTACGCCTCTTTTGAATCACATACATACTGAATTGTTTTCACCTGGCTGCGAACTGAGTGAGTAAGCGCTCCAAAATCCAGTGCAGCCGCCGAAGAATATTTCAATTTCTTTGCACCACCGGTTGCTTTTAACGCATACCCGCAAAGTGTCTTGCAGCTTTCCTTTTTCTTTGCCGCCTGTCCCATCTGTGGAAACAGACTGATACACATAATTACCATGCATACAACCGCTGCTATTCTCATGCCGTATTTTTTCATCTTTATTTTCCTCCTCGACCATCTCTCTGTCTATCATATTTTGCCAGTATCTTTCCGAACTTAGCATATGCCGGCGGTTTCCAATGATATCCGTCTCCTGTTGCATAAGCCGCCTTCAAATACCCTTTTGAATCTTTCAAAAAATCGGTATAATCCAAATAGGTAACGCTCATCTTCTTTGCCAGTTTCTTTAACTTTCGATTAAAGACCGGTCGCTGCCAGAATCCCGGATGTCTTGCTTTTTCTGCACGCGTCACCGGTGAAATTGCACACACAATAATATCCGTATCCGGACAAGACTGCTTAATTGCCTCTAACATGTCACGGTACTCACTTAACATATTACTAATCTTCTGATAATGAATCTCGTTCATACCAAGCATCATATACACGCGGTATGGTTTGGCAGCAATCAGCTTCTGAAGTCCGGTTCTTCCATGAAACACTCTCTTTGTATGGAATGTCACCGTATTCAGTCCCCGGTATGCAATCGTCCTCTTTTTACCACCAATCGGCATATGGGCGAAACCACCTTCGTATGTCAAGCCTTCCGTAATCGAATCGCCGGCAAACACTGTTGTCCTCACATACGTTTTCATCTTCTTAGAAACAACTTTAGAAGGATTGCTATCGGTCTCCGACAGCTGCTTTTTCTCTCCTGCCGTTATGTAAAAATAATATTTCTTTTTGTTTTTCAGTTTTTTCACAAGGCAGACATTGTTTTTTGTTGAAAGCTTCTTTCGATATTTTCCATCTTTCTTTGTTGAAACAAAAACATGATAATACTTTGTCTTCTTTTGTTTCTTCCATGTCAGCTTTACACTATGGGTAGAAAAACGAACTACCTTTACTTTTTTTACACAAGGTAATTTCTTTACCGGTACGGCCGGTGTTGCCGGAATTTCAGTCGGCACCGGTGTACTCGTTGCCCCTGCGTCCGGTGTCACCTCAGGCAATGCTGTCGCCATCTCCTGTCCCTTCACCATCGTAGCACTCGGCAATGACCGAAATGGCACAAGGCTAACAATAGCTGCTGCTGCGCATACCGTCAAAACAACTCGTTTCTTTTGATTCATCGTTTAAACTCTTCTTTCTGTTTTTTTTCACATCCGTATGTATTATACGCTTATCTATTATACTAGTCAATTATTGTTGATTTTTCCAAATTTTAACCATCTAAAACAGCACCATAAACGCAAGTGTATAAGTCAATACATCTGGATGAATCGACTCTTCTATGGCCGGGTACACATGTTTTTCCATAACCTTGGTATGCTCAAAAATTCGCCCTAACTCAGCCATAAGTGGAAAATAATCATCTTTTCCATCCTCTTTCCAAACACAAGGCAGAACCTCCGAAAGAATTATATAATTACATGCGCTGCTAAGCAAAACCTGCAAAAAATCTGCTTCATTACAAAGATACAAACATTTCGCAAGATAGCTGGCATACAACTTTCGTTTTGCAGAAAACTGTTGATCCGAACAATTTTTATTTTTCTCCCAAAGCAGACGCACATATCTTTTCCGCTTGGCATCACTCAATCCATACACTGCCTCATTCCATAGAACACGGGTCTTCGCCCGAAGATTCGTCTGACGAATAATATGACAAAACGTATCTACAACAGAAGAAATCACTTCCCATGCCGAATTTTCCAAGTCTTCCTTTGACATACTGTTTTTCACCAATTCAAATTCCTGTAAAAGAGAAGAAATCGTCCCCTCATTCGGAATTTCAATACCTCCAGCCTTTTTCTTTTCCTGAGAAAACGCATCCATGTAAAGATATAAAACCGCTCCCAGACCAATTCCAAGCGGAATGGATTCTTCCTGTAAAATATCCATACTAACACTCATAAATTCAGCCATTTTCTCCTCAAACGGAAGAGTTTCTTTCTCTCCTTCCTCAACCAGATAAAGTGGACCTTCATGCTCAAAAATTCTCTTAAGTACCTCTTCACACGAATGATTCAGCATAGAAAAAGTAGTCTTTCCTTCAATATTCAGGCAGGCCCTCGGAAAAAGTTTACACGCATTGCCCATGTGCTCCGGACCATATTCTTGATAAATCTTACAAAGACCCATTTCATCTAAAAACGGACACTCTTTTTTTTCCGTCATTTTTATAAAATAATTTCCATCCGTCTGCCCGATATTCTTCTTTACATATTTACTAAATGCCCCATGAGAAGCCTCGTAAAAATCATAAGTTTCTTTGTCTAACGCAATGTCCCAGCCACTGCAGCAGGTATTTTTGCACGCTGAACCAATACAGACAAAAGAATCAAAAAAATCAAATTTGTAGGACACTGTACCTTCTCCCCTTTTACTATTTCATAAACTCTGCTAATTTCTGCGGTTCTCCATGTCCGGGATAAACCATAATTTCTCTGTCAAGTGACTCCAAATATGGTAGTGTAATACTGGCAAAGTCTTTTTTACTGCCACCCGGCAGGCGAAGAATCGTTTCGTGCCCGGTCACTAGCGTATCACCAGAAAAGAGAATCTCTTCATCCACTAAAATGCAAATACTCCCCTTTGAGTGTCCGGGTGTTTCCTTCAGAAATATCTTATGTCCCTGCCAGATAAACTCATATTCTCCTTCAAATGTTTCGTCTGCCTCGCAAGAGTACGGCTGAATATCCATATTCCGTATATGCTCTTGTATTTTCTCTTCTTTTCCAATAAAAAGCACTTCCCAAAATTCAGATAAATTTCTATAGGGATTATCCAACGCACCTGCGCATAATTGGGAGCATAATACACTCACTTTTGCAAAATTTTCTTTCAACCAATTTACTCCTGATATGTGGTCATAATGCTCATGTGTCAAAATTACAAGAATACGGTTAATATTTCTTTCCCTTAGGTATAAGAGAGCATCCTTTGAAACACATGGGTCTATAATCACTACACTGTCTTCTTCCTGCCAAATGTACATACAGGAATCAATTGGGTAAAACACATAACTTTGAATTTTCTTATTTTCCTTTTGCATTTCAAATATCCTCTAACACCAATTGTATTTTATATACACCTTTATTTAACTCACACTGATAGGTATGCAACTGTTTTCCTGCTATAAAACCCCCATCCTTGTAAATCGCATAATTTTTTATTCCATACATCTTACCACCAAAACGAAATCTAAGTACCCCCATTAACGCTAAGACACCATAATCATATGTTCTCAGCATTCTAGAAATCAATTCTCCATCATCCGTTTCACAAATTTCTGCATTATGTGGAAATTGTGAACTTTTATAAAAATGTTCTCCTTTTCCATTTTTAATTCCACTTATTCGTTCATTCAAAAATTGAGGCATCATCTCTTTAAAACACTGAATTCCCAATTCCATTCCTTTTTGAACAATCTGTAATGCCACACTAGTTTCGTCAAGAATTATTTTTTTCTGGCATATAATTTCTCCTGCATCCAGTTCTGCATTTACATAATGCCATGTAACACCTGTAGATTCTTCTCTGTTAAAAATCACCCAGGAAGGTATATTTACTCCTTTGTAATCCGGTAAAAAAGAGTAATGAAAATTTATAATTTCCACCGTATTACTCTCACATATTTCACTCGGAATAATCACAGAATTATTTGCACTTATAACTAATGTTTTGGGAACTATTGCTTGGCTCAAAGTAGCAATAACATCATTGGCAGGAAAATATCGCACATTGTTTTTATCACAATTTTTTTTCAACAATGAGACAGGGCTGTATTGGCTTTCTATTACAAAAATATTTGTCTTGTCAACATAATTTAATAGCTCATACAAACAGTCGACAGCTATCTTCCCATTGCCCAGAATTACAATACGTTGAAATCTCATTTCGTATTTTCCCTCCAATTTCCTCTGCAATTTTCCCAAAGTCTTTATTGGTCATTAAACGTGCATCATATCCATCAAATCTCCTACCGTCTTACATACAGCGATTTCTGACGCATGAAAAATCTTATCAAATTTTTCATTCATAAATGCGATAAAAGAAAGTACCGCCACGGAATCCCATGTCTCTACTTCTTCTAAAACCGTATCCCGGTCAAATTCTCCTAAATCCATTTCTAATACATCTACTAATTCTTCCATTTTTTCCTGTTCTGTCATTTTAATATCCTCCATTTTTATAATTAAATTTCTCCGCCATTTTTCTTTACAACTTCACAAATTGTTGTAATATTCTGAAAATTCTCAGGAATGATGTCAAGCCCATCAATCAATATACCAAACGCTGCCTCAATTTCTGAAACCACCGTTACGATATCAAAGGAATCCAAAAGGCCATCTTCGATATAATCATTGCTTTCCTTAAAATCAAATTCCGGTCGAATTTCCTCCAAAATTTTATAAATCTGTTCCATCTTTTTATCCTCCATTTTCTTTAATTATTTAATTACAGCCTGCTGTTACCGGTATCAAAGTTCCTGTTATATACTTTGCTTTATCGGAAATCAAAAACTCCACTAAATAAGCAAGATATCTTGGGTCAATAATACCAAACGGCTGGTTAGCCTCAATTCTTCCTTGTAAATCAAATGTATTTTCCATATCACCACGCAGCAAAGGTGTATCCACATAGGTTGGCAATATAGCATTCACACGTATTTTTCGTCTTGAAAATTCCTTCGACATTACCTGAACAATAGCATCCAACGCCGCTTTTGACGCCGCATAACCGCAATGTCCCGGTATACACGAGTGAGCTGCCATCGAAGAAACTGCCACAATTGAACCACCATCATTGCTATAACGTTTCGAGCCAAAATATCTTCCCAGTTCAGCAAAAGCATATGCATTAATTTCCATCTGTGTTTCCATATCTTCGTGAATACGAATTTTTTTTACCGGCATGGATGTTCCTACTCCGGCACAATGGATAAAACCATCAAACTTCATTCCCTGCTCTTTGCAGACGTCAAAAATTGTATCGTACTCTTCAAATTTCGTCAAATCAAACGGAATCAAAATTGGTTCATTTACCATTTCTTTTGCCGTCTCTTTAAGTTTTTGTTCACTTCTTGCCACCATCACCACGCGATAGCCACATTCCGACAAATACTTAGAAACAGCCGCCCCAATTCCGGAAGAGGCCCCTGTCACTAAAAATGTTTTCATCTTTTTCACCTATTTCACAAAAATATAATCTCGAATTTTTGTGTCCTTCCATGCATTTCGGCGGAGCGCTTTTTTATTCTCTGCATTAAACCATGCATAGTGCATTTTGATGCCATTTTCCTCATATTCAATCTCCTTGACACGGCGCTCTATGCTGTACAAAATATCGGCAGAGGCATGATTATAGGAAAAGGCACAGTACAGTTTTTTTCCTTCTCTTCGATAGATAAAAAAGCACTCAATTTTATCACCAATTTTATAAATCATAACTTCTTTTTCTTTCACAATCTGCAGCAAGTCATCTTCCGATGGAATATGATCTGCCTGCAAATCAAAATTTTCCAACAAAAGCTCATAAATCTGTGGAACATCTGATTCCTCGGCATATTTCGCACAATCCGGCTGATACATATCATAAAGAAGCTTCGCCATCTTCCCTTCCGGAACTTTCTCCTCTGCTTCTACCTGAATCTGTCTTTTCAGATATGTTGCATAGTGGTGATAGCCTCCTTCCTCAATTGCCCCAAAAGGTGCAGCCCCTTCCCTGCACAAATAATCTATAACTGCATGCTCTGGAGTCTCTTTTAATAACACCTTCAATTCTTCTAAATCTGCTGTATGAAAATATACACGAAATACGCCTTCTTTTTTTCGCCAAAAGACCACCGTCTTTTCCCCTGCTGTCATCTGATATTCCGTATCCATGGACTCACCAGGATAAAAATTGGAATACGATACTTCGCCGGCTTTTCGACATTTCGTTATCTGCTGCATAACCTCATGCAAACTACTCATCTTTATCCCTCGCCTCCTATAAATTCGATATTGTCATCTCGCAAAAATCGAGGTCGCCCAGTTCTAAGAGTGCTGCTCCCCAGCATAACCCGGCACCAAAACCGGCAAGACAGCACCGATAGGAATTTTCTTTTATCTCCTCTGAAAGATTACTTGCCAATGCAAAAGGTACCGTATTACTGTTGGAATTTCCAAAATCCCCAACTACATTCATCGGCATCTTTTCATAAGGAACTTTCATTTTATCTGCCAATTTCTGCAACATAAATTTATTGGGCTGGTGGAATAAAAACCAATCCACATCGTCCACCGAAACATCACCATAGGATAATAATTCTTCAACCATCGGCGGCACTTCTCTCTGAACGAAATTAAACACACCGGAGCCATCCATCCACATACAATTCTGGGTTCGCATCGTGCCATCTCCAATGTCCATCATAACATCCGTTTCCGGACTTCTCGGCAGACGGAATCCCCCCGCTGGAATAATTAATGCGTTGCGGTTTGCTCCATCATTATATAAACTCAAAAAGATATCGCCCGCCTCCGAATCATTTTCAATAATAGATACGCTTGCACCATCACCACCAAAACTTGGATAAGCAAGCGGCGTTTCCTTCTCTTTCCGGCACAACACATCACCGGTAAATAATACAACTTTTTTGTCCTTTGGCATATGTTCCAAAAGCATACAGGCTTCCATCAGCCCCATAATATAACCGGCACAAGCCTGAGGAATATCTACACACACAACATCGTGAGGCAAATCAAACTCTCCATGAATGATGTTGCTGACATGTGGTACATAATGGTCCGGAGAAATCGTTACGACTACTACTGCACCGATTTCCTCTTTCTTAATCCAGTTATGTTTCAAAACATAATCAAATCCATACACACATAAATCCGATGTCGTTGTCTTTGATTTCGCTGCTCTGCGCTTTCCATAACCCATAATCCGCTTCAGGCGTTTTGTGTGAATATCCTGAAATGGTTTTGTTTCTTCATCATAATCGTATTCATTTTCCGGGAGCACACCTAATACTCCACGAATTCTTTTCTGATGGAATGTTGTAATCATTTTATCCTCCTTAACCGACTCTATCTTCTCGGAATACTTGGTCTATCCTGGTCTCCGTCACCGCGGTACAAATGAAAGGACGGCCAATGAGCAACCACAATGCGGATTTTCACATTTTCTCTTTCAAATGGCTCAAAATAGTTCGGAATAATATTGCCATCCTCTTGTGAAAGCAGTGAAAAACCAGCTTTCTTCAAATATTGATGTGCAATGCCATAACAGTAAAAATCAATAAATTCATATGCCTTTTCCTGCAAAAGCCAATCCCACAATCCTCCACTGTAGGAAACTGCAGCATCTTCTCCATAAAAATCAATTATTTTGCATACCCGCACACCATCATGTTCTGCCTCCCGGCAGACAAACACACCCGAACAAGTTTCTTCCCGGTTCATTATCCGGTAAAACTGATATTCATAAACCGGATGGTTAAAAAAACGATGCTCAATATACGAATAATTTTTGTAAGGGGTGTTCTTTTTCAACTGAACATCCGAAACAACTTGTTTAAACTCATCCATTGAAAAGATGCATCCAAATTTTCCTGTCTCAGCATTAAAATCCGTCTCCGGAATTGTCGCAATTTTTGCCAGTTTAAATCCATCGTTCTTTCCTAACCTATACCAGCATTCCAGACAAGCCGTCTCACTTCCATACAAATGTTCAATTTTAGCAGCACGCTCATTTAACCCAAGTGAAAACACGTCTCTTGGCTGCCATCGCTCCCATGAATACTCTCCCAAACTAAGTCCCAGTGCCGGACTTTGATTTGGAAGCACTTTCCACATGGAGCCGGACATATCCGGATTTACTTCGTGATTATATAAAATAAAGCCATTGATGCCAACAATTTCCCCTGTCTCATCATCCACTGCAAGATTAAAATTTAATTCTTCACCTTGCACATACATCCACTCAAAAAAGTCTCTGTCCACAGCAAGTATGTGGTCTTTCTTCCAATGTTCTGCAATAAACTGCATAACAGCAGGAATTTCTGATATCTCCGCTTTTCTCACACAAAGCATACTCATTCTCCCTAACTAAGTAAATCGTTTTTTAACTGTTTACGGTTGATTTTGCCATTGTCATTTAACGGCATTTTTTCAACTGCAAAATATTCGGATGGTATCATATATTTTGGCAGAATTGACATCAGCCTCTTACGGATTGCCAATCCATCGATGCCCTGTTTTGATTGGAATACCGATACAATCCGCTTGTGCTCTTCATCGTAGAGACAGCAGGCATTGTCAATTTCTTCCATGCTCAGAATTGCCGTTTCAATCTCTCCTAACTCAATCCGGTAACCCATATGTTTAATCTGGAAATCTTTTCTGCCATCAAACATAATTTCTCCAAATTCATTATAATGTGCCAAATCTCCTGTCCGGTAAATCTTTTCTTCATAATACGGATTTAGAGGATTTTGAACAAAAGCAACGCTTGTTTTTTCTTCATTCGCATAATAACCAACCGACAGAGAAGTTCCTCTCACACATAACTCTCCCTTTTTGTCCGGCTCAGTTATCAAACAATTTTCATCGTCAAGAAGCATGATTTCCGTATTTCTGCATGCCTTACCAATCGGAAGCGGGTCATCATCTGCAAACTCTCTGTTTACCCGGAAGAAAGAACACACATCGGTAATCTCAGTCGGTCCATATAGATTTGCAAACTCTGCCTCCGGCAGTACCCGGCGCCAGATATTCAAATGGCGGTTTGGCATAACCTCGCCACAAAACAGTACCTTTTTAATTGCACTCAAATCAAAACGTTCCAACAATCCGCTGTTTGCTGAACCAACCAAAGCCGACGGCACCCAGAAAATAAACGTAATCTTTTTTTCTTCCAGATAAGCAAGCAGTTTCGCCTGAAATGCATAATACATCTCCGGTGGAATATAAAGCGTTGCTCCACAACTCATGCACAAATAAATATCTAAAATCGAATTATCAAAATAAAACGGAGCCTGATTTGCAATTTTCACATTTTCGTCAATAGAAAATTCTTCTGCCGCCCAGTCAATGTAATCAATAATGCTGCGCTGTGTAATTGCAACACCTTTTGGTACGCCGGTCGAACCGGATGTAAAAAACACATACGCTAAGTCCGTATCAATAATTCGGTTTAAATACATGGAAGAATCCTTGTTATTTTGCCGGAAATCAATATCTTCCAAATATAAAATCATATCTTCCAAAATACCATTTTTCAATAATTTTTCTGCACTCTTTCGGTCAGAAATAATCAACGCCGGCTTTAAACATTTCAAAACACCCTCCACTTTTTGAAATGGAAATTTAACATCCGTCGGCGTGTAATAATTTCCACTATACAAGATTCCGGCAAAGGAAATCAATGTATTCGTTCCCTTTGGCAGATAAACTAAAACCGGCAGATGCCGACCCGATAATTTTGCTGTTATTGCATCTGCCAGACACAATGCACGCTGTCTCCACTCAGAAAATGTAACAGAAAGTTCACCATCTGAAATTGCAAGTTTGTCCGGAAATTTTACTGCCGTTTCTTCTAAATAGCACAAAACCGAATTTTTCATACGAATCCCCCTTAATAAATCATTCCTGCTGAAATGGATATAATTTCACCTGTAATGTATGCTGCCTGTTCCGACATCAAAAATCCAATCAGACCTGCAACCTGTTTGGGAGGAATCACTCCAAATTTCTGAGGACTGTTTCCTTCTTTTTCCCACATATCCATGTCTTCTTTTATCATCGGTGTCGCGACAAATGCAGGCGCCACCCCGTTCACACGGATTCTGCGGTCTGCCATCTCTTTTGCCATCACTTTAACCACTGCGTTTACCGCCGCCTTTGAACTAGCATACGCCGCCATTCCTTTTTCCATCTCATAAGCAGCCATTGATGACATTACCACAATTGACGAACCATCATTGGAATATTTTCGTTTAGAAAAATATTTACCTAATTCTATAAACGCCATCGGATGAATCTGATACATCTTTTTGATATGTTCTGTCTGAATCAGACGAATTGGCATATTTTCACCAATACCGGCACAGTGAATCAGACCATCCAGTTTGATTCCCCATTCACGGCATTTTATAAAGCATGATTCGATATGCCAAACATCTGTTAAATCATATACCAGATACTTGGTTTCTCCACCAAATTCATTTACAAGTTTTTTTAATTTTTCTTCATTTCTGGCAACCAAAATCGTTGTAACATCTTCCTGCCGTGCCAAGAGTCTCGCTGTCTCTTCACCAATGCCGGAAGATGCACCGGTTATCATAATATATTTCATATTACCTCCTCGTTTACCGCTCCATCCTCATCACCGTACCCGATGTGAACTGACCTGCATTGGAAAGAAGGAAACGAATTCCAAAAGAAATATGGAACTGGCGTTTCATCTCTTTTGGACATCCTTTAATCATAAACTCGTCACTCCAGTTTCTTCCCTCGCGAACATACTGAATCACTTCCAGCTTGTCCTTATCATAAGTAATTCCATTGATGCAAAATTCCTCTGAAACAGCATCTTCATCTAACCTGCCAACAAGTTTTTGCAAGTTATCAAAATCATTCTTTTCAGCTACAATCACCATCTTTATATCCTGTTCCTGCTCTTCGTTTAACTGAGCAAAAACCTTTGTTATCTCATCATTATCCATCGTTTCCTGTGCAAAAATCACACCACGGATTGGATATGCCAATTCAGCCTCTGAAATTTCTTTCATAATTTCTTCTTGTTTTTCCGATGTTCCTTCATAAACATAACTTTCATAATACATGTCATTTTGAAGTTCACGCAGTTTTTGTTTATCTTTTCCGACCATAAACACATTTGCTGACTGCATATCCAGACAGCGGCACAATGACTCACCAAGAGGTGTATCCGCTCCATAAACAACTACCGTTCTCTCTTTCATAGAGCCGGTCGGGGTTTTATCTTCTTCATAACATTCATCCGTCTCAATCACCGGAAGAATATTTTTGGTGTCAATATTCGCATATACAATGCCCCAAGACAAACCAACACCAAATCCACAACACAAAAGTCTCACGGATTCTTTATCCGTCAAACGGTGTTGATTTGCACAAATACTAAGCGGAACCGATACTCCTGATGTATTACCAAACTGCTCCATCGAACGCAGTTCCTTTTCCCTGTCAATGCCACATGTATCATCAATGGTATTCAAAATCATATTTTGCGCCTGATGAAAAACATAATAATCAATGTCATCTTCATCAATCTGAAAATGATTGCGAAATGTCATCAAATCATTGGACACATCATTAATCGCAAAATCAAACACTTTGCCGCCATCCATTGATGCCGGTACATTAAATCTCTGTATAATTGCCTCAAAAGAATTTCCATCTGCTTTACTCATAAACCGAAGAGGTTCTGCCTCTTTTACTTTTTGCAGGGCAATAGCAGCACCCGCCGATCCAAACAGCATATTATGTGTAATGATATCTTTTGTAAGCGCAATTTTACTTTCCGGATAACTAACTTGTTTTACTGTATCTGCCAGCAAAAGAAGTCCCTTATCATAAAGATTTCCAAGCCGCAGCAAAGCAGAAACCACTAAAACTCCAACCGGAAAACTCGAGCATCCCAAATTCATATCAAACACAATGCAGTCTTTTTTTAGCCCTAACTGTTTCTGAATCAAAAAGGCAGTTGATGGGAACACATAATTCGGACGCTGTGTCACTACAATCAACACTTTGATTTCCTCTGAGTTCCAGCCTAGTCTTTCCAAAAGTGGTTTTGCCGCTCCGACACATAAATCCGAACTTCTCTGATGTCTGCCGGAAATTCTTCTCTTAGAAACACCGGTAATTCTTGTCTGTCGTCGATACTGTCGTTTTCCTATTATTGTTTCGTATTTACTATTATCATCTTCATAAGTAGGAACAGCCGAAGCCATTCCACATATTTTTATATCATCTAATTCACCAATCATCGCTATATCTAATCCAAACGGATGTCTCCTTATAAATAATCAATAATATCCTGAACGGTTTTAAATTTTTGCACTTCTTCCACCGTAAGTCTCTTATTTAGTCTTGTTTTTACCTCTGCCATAAGTCCTAACTTACTTAAAGAATCCCATTCGTCCATTTCCTCTAAATTCATCGTAACATCAATATCCTCTTTATCCATATCAAGAACTTCTTCTAATAATTCTAATTTTTCTTCCTGTGTCATCACTCTTTTCTCCTTTCTACTACATTACAAATAGGCAAATTTTATATCGGTTATTTTACTTCTTTTCTTTAGCAGCAAAACGATTAACAAAAATCATCTTCCTTTAGCAGCACATTTTCATCAATATCCGTTGCCGCGTATTTACCAATAATTTCCTTCATGCGATACGCCGGAATTCCGGTACCCGGACGCTTCGACCAAATCATATCCTCTTCAATCCGCTGACCCTTTTTGATCGGACGCTTCGTAACCAGACTGCGAAAAGCCCACGAACGCGTTTCTTCCTCTCCCGGGTGCACTTTTTTAACAGAGCCAAGAGCATCTTCCAATTTTCGGATACCGTCTACTAATTGATGAAGTTCCTGAAAATCAATCGATACCGATTGGTCCGGCCCCGGTGTCCGTTTATCTAAAATCACATGTTTCTCAATAATACGTGCTCCCAACGTCACAGCGCCAAAACTCGTATACAAATCCGGTGTGTGGTCAGAATGTCCAATAATCGCATCCGGAAAATGCTTTTCCATCTGAAGAATAAATTTAAGGTTAATATCCTCATACTTTGGCGGATATTCAGAGATACAGTTTGTAAAAGCAAGAGAAACTCCTGTCTGGTTCAACACATCATAAGTTCGCCGAATCTCTTCAATTGTACTCATGCCGGTAGATACAATCATTGGCTTTCCCAGTCTTGCAATCCGTACCAGAGTCGGAATATCTGTCATCTCGCCGGAGCCAATTTTAAAGGCATCGACTCCCATCGCATCCAGTTCATACGCCGCCTTTAAGCTAAATGGCGTACAAAGATATTGAATCCCAATCTTTTTGCAGTATTCCATCAACTCCCGGTGCTGCTTAAGTGTAAGTGCATGCTGCTTCAAAAACTCATACAGCGGAATATTATTTTTCCCCGCAATTACAGCATCCGAAAGCATTTCTTCATCCGGCAGATGATGCTGAAACTTAATGCAGTCTGCTCCGGCAAGTTTCGCCTGACGGCACATTTCCTTTGCCACTTCCACATCACCCATATGATTATCACAGCCCTCGGCAATAATATAAACTGGGTAGCCGTTTCCTATCTTCTTTTTTCCAATCTGCAGTTCGCTCATAAAGTCTCCTCCTATATCTCCTTACAATTCAAATATCGTCGGTATCGGCATAAAATGTTCTGCCAGCAAAAAATCACTCTCCTCATCAATATCGATACTGCGCTCCACAGGCATCACGTAGCCAACCGGATTGTCATTAAAACTGGTATTCTTTGTCAAGTCTGCTACACGATTTACATATACCGCACCATTCACCCGGTAAATTTCTTTCATATCCTGTCTGCGGATGGTACTTCCTCCTGACAGTAACGGCACTAATACGCCATCCGTACCAATCTCCCGCATCAAAACCGGATGCTCTTTTACTAGAGAAACAGATGCCACATCTTTGCCAGATGTAACCGCCTTATCAATTGCCTTTTCAATATCCTCCGCGGTACGAAGCGGGCTTGTCGGCTGCAATAAGACCACATATTCATACGTTTCCTGTAACCGCTCCAATACATCTATAACCGCATCAATCGTTTTCGAGGTATCCATTGCCAGTGCTGCCGGACGTAAAAACGGAACATCCGCCCCATACTTTTTTGCCACACCGGCAATCTCCTCACTGTCTGTTGACACTACCACCCGGTCGATTTTTTTACAGTCAAGTGCTGCCTGAATCGTATAGGAAATCAATGGCTGTCCATACAAATCTTTTATATTTTTCCCCGGAATTCCTTTGCTTCCACCTCTTGCCGGAATCACTGCTAAAATCATAACTTTTCCTCCTCTACCACATGTTTTTCCCATTTCATACGGAATTTTCTAATATCTTCTTCCGAATAAAAATGTTTGATATATGGGTTATTAAAACTATCCTCGAAATACTGTCTTGTAAGCGGAATTGTTTCCTTTACTTCCTGATACAACTGCGCATAATATTTAACTGATGCATCATTTGCCCTGTAAAACTTTATTCCTTGATCCAGACCAACAAACGATAAAAGTTCCTTTTGTATTGAATCAAATTTTTCCAATTGAAAAATAAATATTTCAAAGCCATTTTGTTCTACAATTGAAAATCCTCTTTTTGTATCAAACCACTAAGCCAGCAAATCAATTCCCAGTCGTATCTTAAACTGTTCCTCAAAAAAATTCTGAATAAACATTGTTTTATGATCGGAGCGAATCTGTCGCTCATAAATGCATTCTTCTCCCTCCCCGGAATCCATACGACCTATTTTGTAAAGCAATTTTGAATAATCATTTTTCCAAAATTCAGGTTGGTCAACAAGCCATTCGTCTTCATCTCCAATTTGAAATAACAGCGAAATATTTTGTGAAATTGGTTCACGTACTGCTGTAATAATTTTATTGTGTGAAGCATTCACTACTTTAAATAGATTAGTTAGATAAAAGGATGAATGCCACGTTTCAACACATAACATAGTGTCACGTTCATTTTGGAAAAATGTTTCACAAACCGTATAGTTACCTGTTTTTGGCGGCATGCACAAGGCTACTACCGAATCCATTTTTTGATCCATTGCAGCCTTATCAAAACACCGTCCCCACAATTCTTTTGTCTCCTTTGGTGTCAAAACTATATTTTCCAAATAATACTTATAAAACTCCTTATCCTGTTGAAAAAGTTCAAAAATTTTTCTCTTTTTCAGCATAAAAAATGCGCTAAAGCTTATATAATCCGTGATATTCATTTTCTTTAGTTCATCCCGGATTTCATTCTCATAACTGCTTGCAATCTAAACGAGCACATTTTTATTAACCTTCGCATCTTCCTGTAGTTTTTTCGGTGAAATTACCTCATACCCAAAAAAGGAAGCACCCCACTTCTCTTTATTAGAATCCACGAATGCGCAAATCGGCACATCATGACATTCCAAAAAATCTTTTACAATCTCTCCCCCTCCGGATGCTCCAAAAATATAAACATCCCGGTCTTTATACACTGAAAGACTCTTATAATTTTTCATCCTCGTCTCCTTTACTCTACCATATCATTTTTCAACTGCGTATCCGCGGCAATATTCTCCACCGCTTTTTTCCCAAGTATTTTTGTAAAATCTTTGGCTAAAATCTCACCCGTTCCCGGACGCTTTACCCAAATATTTTCTTTTGTGAAAACTTCACCTTTTTTAACCGGCGCAATCGTAACCACCGTAGCAAAAGCAAAATCAATCGTGACCTGCTCCTCCGGCAGTGCCCCTTTTGTTCCGCCGCGCATCATAGGAACTTCAATTGCTGCCTGAATCAGTTCCTCACAAGCAGCCTCATCCATCGAGCAGATAATGTCCGGACCGCTTCTTGCCATTTCATCCGTAAAGTGGCGCTCTACCAAATCTGCGCCAAGTGCAAGTGCCGCAATACACGCATTGTTATTTAGTGTGTGGTCAGATAATCCAATCGGCACATCCGGGAACTCTCTCATCATCTCCTGCATCGCACCGAGACGAACCCACTCCGGTTTGGTCGGATACAAATTTGTCGTGTGCATCAACGCATACGGAACACCATACTTCTCCATAATGTTCACTGCTTTTGCCACACTTTTAATATCGTTCATTCCCGTTGAAACAATCATCGGCTTTCCATACTCAGCAATATGCTCTACAAGTGGATAATTGTTTAATTCGCCGGAACCAATTTTATAGGCTTTTACACCCATTCTCTCTAACCGCTCCGCCGCCGCTCTGGAAAATGGCGTACTAAGAAATTCCATGCCAAGACTCTCGGTGTATTCCTTTAACTCTTTTTCGTCTTCTTCACTCAGCGCACAACGCGCCATAATGTCATAAATCGAATCCGAAGAGTTTCCGGGAATGACCTGCTTTGCCACCTGACACATCTCATCTTCTACCACATGCGTCTGGTGTTTAATCAGCCGTGCGCCGGCACGGTATGCCGCCGACACCATTTCTTTTGCTACCAAAAGACTGCCCTCATGATTAATTCCAATCTCCGGAATCACAAGTGCACGCTTGTCATCTCCGACACAAATATCTCCAATGCAAAATGTTTTTTTCATCTTTTCAGCCCCCGTATGTCCACAAAAATCTTCTGGATATCCAAATTCCAGATATCCTCACGTTTTAACACTTCAAAAAACAATTCAGTACTATTTCCCACGCCAAATCCACTCGATGGAATCCGGTGGGATGAAATATTTTGTAATTTATCTAAAATATCCGCCTTATCCTCTCTGGCATGCTGGATATTTTTTAACATCTTTTCATCGTATCTGCCCTTTTGTCTGCTGCCGATATCAATAGCAGGAATTCCATAAATGCCGCTTTCCCGTATTCCCGCACTGGAGTTTCCAATAATCGCATCCGCATTTTTCAAAAAAGTCAGAAAATATTCAAAACGAATGGACGGAAAAACACGAAATCTTTTATTCCCGTACAACCGCCCGATTTCATTTAAAATAACTTCCGTTCCATTATCATTGTTCGGATATACCACAATATAATTTTTCTCCGATGCAAGTAAGGCATCAACGACTTCTCCAATATGCTCCGGTAACTTTTCAATCTCGGTCGTCACCGGATGATACATAAAAATGGAATAGGTATCAAAATCCACTTCATACTTTTCATATGCCTGCTGCAAAGACGGAAGGGTATCACTTAACATAATATCAATATCCGGAGAACCAATCACGAAAATACGCTCATTCTGCTCACCCATCTGAAGCAGTCTTTTTTTTGCTTCCTCATTGCACACAAAGTGCAAATGAGCAAACTTAGAAATCGCATGCCGGATCGAATCATCGATTGTGCCGGAAATCTCGCCCCCTTCAATGTGTGCCACCAAAATATTATTCAGTGCCCCGGTAATCGCACCCGCCAGAGCGTCAATCCGGTCTCCGTGCACAACAATCATATCCGGTTTAATCTGCTCCGCATAACGTGCCAGATTCATAAGCACAACACCTAAGTTATAACTCATGTTATCCGTCATTACCTGTTCAAAGGCAACGTATGTATTTTTATAGCCATCTTTCTGCACTTCCCGGTAAGTACTTCCGTATTTCTGCAAAAGATGCATGCCGGAAACGTAGACAAATACCTCATATTCCTTCTGCTTTTTTTCCATCTTCTGCATAATCGGTTTGATTTTTCCATAGTCCGCTCTGGTACCGGTAATAAACAGTATTTTTTTCCTCTGATTCATCCTAACCTTCACACCTTTTTTTCTTTGTAGCAGTTCGCAATCTATGGTCTTATTTTATCACAATACAAACTAGATTTCTACAAAAAAAGAGAGAGGCCAAACGGTCTCTCCCTTTTCGTACAATTCATTATGATACTGCTTTACGCAGTCATCAAACCAGTCGAGATTACTGTAACAGAGAAAGTACTCCCTGATTTGCCTGGTTTGCCTGAGCCAGCATAGAAGTAGCTGCCTGCTGCAAGATGCTCTCCTTAGAGAATCTTGTCATTTCATCTGCCATATCAGTATCACGGATACGAGATTCAGCAGCCTGCATGTTCTCAGCCGTATTGTCATCCACCTTAACAGTGTACTCAAGACGGTTCTGGATAGCACCAAGTTTAGAACGCTCAGTTGTTACACTCTTAATAGCCTCATCAATATTCTTTTTCAACAAGGTAGAACCACTACCTGCAGCACCACCAGTAACAGTAGGAGCCGTCCAATCTGTTTTATTGATAGTAACTGAAATACCCTGGTCGTCATTAGCACCAACCTGCAGATACTGATCGGTGTAAGTACCATTTAACAACTTTTTCTTGTTGAACTCAGTCTGCTCATTGATACGAGTGAATTCTTTTTGCAACTCATTCAATTCATCCTGAATCTTCTGGAAATCGTCGTCACCGCTACCACTTGTTTGACCATCATCTAATACACCAGTGTTTCCTGCCTGAACTACCAGCTCACGAGCTCTCTGTAAGATTGCATGCTGCTGATCCATAGCACCCTCAGCTGTCTGGATAAGAGAAATACCATCCTGTGCGTTGTCAGATGCACGATTCAAGCCACGAACCTGAGCTCTCATTTTCTCAGAAATAGCAAGACCTGCTGCATCATCCGCTGCACGGTTGATTCTGTATCCACTGGAAAGTTTCTCAGTAGATTTAGCCAAGTTGTTTCCTACGATTCCTAACTGTCTGTTAGCGTTCATTGATGTAATGTTGTGTTGTACGATCATAATGATTACCTCCTTGTAATACACCGCAATTCCTTTTGCGGGTTGTTTTTAATTTTTTGTTATAATATCGAGAGGAGTGGCTTCCATCACGGCGGGCCCTGCCATGATTTCTCGCCCGCTCCGCTCGTTACTATCATCTGTTTGGAAGTGAACTATCTTCCTAACACTATATATATCGGATGAGGCACAAAATACTTAACCCCTAAATTTAATTTTTTTTATTTTTTTATTCACCCTGTATTTCATGGTACAAAAGATCCGCTGCATATGTATAATCTGCCCGCTCAATCGCATCAAAAATCGGATTAATCCATGGAGCTGCGCTTTTGTTTGTACCAAGTTTTGCTACATTTGCCATAAACAAATCCATGCCGTCTGCAATTTCATTCTGATAAAAGCAAACCGCAATCTGCTGCCAAATCGTCATCTGCCCCATCCTCCTTTTTCCAGTTCATCCGACACAAAGGATAACGCCGTCTCAAAACGCTCCCTTCGGTCTCCTTCCAGTATTTTCATATACGAAAGAATCATGCTCATCACCGGGAACTGATGATAATCTTTTTCAAAGAATGTCACATCGTACCCCCACAAGCGAACTGCTTCTAAATCGCGGACACACTGCACCATCTGCTCCTTCATAAGAACAGCCTCTTTTTCTGTAATCTGATTGTCCTCAGCCTCCAGAAAATCTTCAAAGCAAACCGCCTTCTGCCCGAGTTCTTGACAGACCTCTTTTAGCGGTTTCTGAATCGTTCCATCAATCCGTACACCGCCTTCGGTTGCATTCGTCACAGTAATCGATGGGTAAAGGGCAATCATCTTCTCAAACCAGTCTTTAAATTCCAGCCAGTCCATGCGGGAATACACTTTATCTCCATAATAACCGTCTGTTTCAATTCCGCTCGCGTCTACATAATATTCTTTTTTCCCATTTGTATGAGATGAACCATCGGATGCATATGCTAAATCCTGACCGACAAAAATAATATTTTCCGCTCCAAATTCAATGGCAGAAGAAAGCATCGCAGTCGATACACCAAGATAATATGGAACCTGTGATATTTCAATCCCTGCACGTTTCTGCATCATCAAAATCTGCTCATGGTCAAATCCCCAGATTTTCTTGGCGGTATTCCTTTTTAAAAATTCAGTTCTTGTATTGGAAGAGCCTAACACCGGAATTTGATTACTTCTCTCATCCGCAAAACAAGCCAAATCTTTCCCGGCATCCACACTGGCAACCAAGTCCGGTATCACCTGATGGGAAAGCATCGTTGGCAGTGCAGCATCCGCACACCATATCAATGCATGCCCCTTCGCCTCTTTTAAATCTTCCACATTCTTCTCTAACGATGGTCCCGCCGACACTAAAATAATCGGAATGTCTGCATTTTCCCTTCGATAAAGACGCTTTAGTGGAACTCCTTTTGTCATGTTTGGGAAATTTGCAATCTGGTTTCGTATCATCGCCACCGTAAAACGCTTTAGCGGTGCTCTCATAAAAGTAATATCATCACATATTTTCTGGCAGATTTCCTGCACTTTCAAAAATTCTTCCTCATACCAGTCTACATAACCCGGATGCACGGCAAGCATTGTCTCCTCCACCCAGTCATCATCCAGTAAGTCTTTCGCAACACAAGAAAACTTTGCACACTCCGATGCCTGAAAAATTTTCACACGGCGGCATTTCACTGCTTTTTTATACAGATTACTTGTTCGCATCTGCGAAAAAACAAAGCTTTCCGGCTCGTAAATCAAAATCTGCCCTGGCACCTTTTCAATAAGTTCCAGTACAATCCGACAGTCTCCCATTCCAAACAAAATGATATTTTCTGTCCGTTTTGACGCCACTTTCTCGCACCAGCATGACGCCGCAACCGCTCCATCATACATACTTCCAAGATGTCTTTTAAGTCCTTCTCTTTCTAAGACCGGAACCGGATGACCGTCTTTTGCCCGCAGAATGGTTCCCTTTATATCCATGTATGTTCTCCCTTCATAAAAGAATCTAGGACAGGCATATAAGACCTGTCCTAGTCCGTCAAATGACTTATTGTTTTTCATTGAAATAATATGACTGCTCCGGTCGATGTGAATTTGCCATATTCTGGTAATAACGTGATGCCGTCTGACTGTTCACATGATAATCATGTATCTGCTTGCGCTTTGATGCCAGATAGATTTTGAAACGCTCACTGTTCTGTGCTTCCAGCGCCTGAATCCGCAGTCCCAAATCCGATACCGCAGAAATCAATTTCTGCATCGTAGCAATCTCTGTCAAATAGTTTTCTTTGTGAGCCGTGATTTCTTTTTCAACCTTCTTAAACAGTGCGTCAAAGCCTTCATCAATTTCATTCAGTTCATCGATTTGTTTGCCTTTTTCATCCAAAATACTCTGAAAACGTTCATAGTCAACATCTTCCTGTTTTAGAATTACTTCCTGTTCTTTTGTCTGTTTCAAAATGCGCTGTAAGATTTTCTCTTTTCTTTTCAGCACATCCACCATCATTCTCACATAGACACTATTGTTTGAATCCATTGGCATCTCCTCACATCTATCCTGCCGGTTATTTTGCGCCGGCAGCTTTCTTCATTACTTCCTTCCAAGTGTCACGCATCTCACGGATATACTTCAGAGCATCTTCAATTACGTCAATCTCTTTACTCATGTTTCCTTCCACAAGACGTCTGTAAATGTAATCATACACGCGGTCAAAATCTTCCCACACCGGATACTTATGATCGAGTGTAACGCGGAGTTCAGAAATAATCGCCTGTGCTTTTTTCAGATTCACATGCGCTTTTTCCATATCCTGCTTTTCAATCGCCATAATTGCGATGTTGCAGAATTTAATCGCCCCATCGTAAAGCATCAGCGTAAGTTCTGCCGGCGATGCCGTCAAAATTGCATTCCTCTGGCATGCATTAATCGTATTTTGATTCATACTCAAACTTCTCCCTTATTTCTCATCAGCTGCTAAAAAGACTTGACATGGAACTCTGCTGAGACTGCAGTTTCGCAAGCGCAGTTTCCATCGCAGTAAATTTTCTGTAATAACTGTCTTCCATCTCTGCCAATCTGTCTTCCCAGTCCTCAATCTCATCTTCATACGATTTCACATCACTCTTCATCTTGATATCGTTGTAGAAAGTTAAAGTACTGCTGTATTTTGTTGCTGCCATCTTCTGGCTCATGTTCTCGCGAAGTTTGCCAAAGACACCGGTCAATGTCGCAATTACAGCATCCGGATCTTCGCTAAGTGCTTTTTTGAGTTTATCATCTTTTGCTGAATATACGGAATCATCCGCATCTCCATAAATATGAAGCAGACCTCCTTCAGTAAAATCGGTCGATGTCATAATACCAAAACTGGAAAGTGCATATGTTTTACCATCATACTCAACTGTTGACATCATAGCCGAACGCATTGAACTCATAATGCTGCTCAATGTTGAATCACTGCGAAGCAGGGACTTTTTAATCTTATCCTCCCAAAGTTTCACATCGTCATCTGACATTGCCTCTTTTTCCTCACTGGTCAATGGCTCATAACCTTTGGCAGAATCCGCATTGTAAAGTGTGTTCATTTCCTTCATTACAGAATTATATTCTTTCAGGAAACTCTTAATGGAATTATAAACACTCTCCGTATCATTTGTTACAGAGAAAGTAATTGGCTCATCTGTTTTTGTCAATCCGGTCAGTGTGATATCCAATCCATTCGCTGAAACAACGGCGGAAGAGGATGTAAGCTCTGCCCCGTTCAAAATAATCTTGCTGTCAGAAGCTTCAATCAACGCCATACCCTTTGGAATCGTGGAATTACTGCTGTCATTTGCTCCACCATTAACCGTAACATTTCCATCTGCATCGACTGCGATATCAGCCATACCAAGTCCGGATAAGGCGGAACCTGCCAAAACCTCATCACGGTCAGAAATAGAAGCATAATCCTGTACATAGGAAGTAAGGCGGTTTTTTTCGCTCTCCTCATCTACGCCATCCATACCGGTAAAGGCGGTTACCGTTTCACCATAATATTTCTTTACTGCCTCTTCACTGAAATCAGCCATATCCGCTTCCGTCTTGCCGGAAAAAGCTGCTTCATCAATTTGCAACTTCACATCGCTTTCCTTTAACTGCGTTCCTACATACGAAGTTGTATCAGCATCAGCCTTTTTTGCCTCTGCTGCATCCTAAGCCTCTTGTGTCTTACCCGGTTTCAGACTGCCATCTTCTTCAAAATAGGTGTCTTTTAACTTCTCTTTTGCCTTTTCTTCATACTCACTGTACTTCTCACTGTAAATTTTTGCTTTTACGTAAGTCGTCGCAGCATTTTCCGCTGACGTTTTCTTCGTCTCATAGGAAAGCTTTGCAATCGTATTTAACGCACTGTTATAATCATCGGTTCCTACGCCCGACGTCTGCAATTTCTCCATTGCAGAATCAAACAGTTTCTTATTGCTGCTTGTCATACTGCTGTAACCGGCCGCATCGCGAAGTGCCTTTCTGCCATTCACCTCCGCATCCGTAATACCTGATGTCGTGATAGAAAAAGCATTTTCAAGACCACTTTCTTTGCTGCTGATAAACAGACGTTTCTGTGCATCGTCAAAACTTGCATTTAGACCCGCACTCTGCAAAGCACTCGTGAAGTCTTTTAATGTAGTGTCTGCAGTAACAGCAAACTTTGTTGTCTTGGCACCAACTGTAATACTGATTTCTTTATTCAAAAGCGAAGAATCAATATCTGTCAATTTGTCCGATGCAGCTGCATTAATTTTAGCGCCGGTCAAATACTGAGAAGTTGCTACATTTTTAATTTCCATCGAATAATTTCCGTTCGCAGCACTTGTCTTTGCTGCAACACTTGCTTTTGTCGCATCCGAAACTGTTGTTTTCTTTGTCTTATAAGCAGTAGATAACTGCATTTTAGACACAAAATTATTATAAAGACCTGTCAGCTTGGTATTCAACTCTGACCATTTAGTCTGTGTCCACTCCAGTTTTGTTTTTGCCTTCACTACTTTATTTTTCTTCATACTCTGGGCGGACATCAATTCTTTTACAATTGCCTCTGTATCCATACCGGATGATAATCCACTCATTCTGATTCCCATAGTGATACCTCCTATCTTTTCTCATCTACTAAGATACCAGCCATCTCCCACATCTTCTGGAGCATATCCAAAGATTTTTCCGGTGGAATTTCACGGATGACTTCATCGGTATCCTCATTAATCACTTTAATCGAAACACGATTTGTCTCTTTGTGATACGAATACTCACAACGCGTATGCTCCATACGACGGTTTGCGCTTTTTACCGCATCGTCAATCGTTGCTTCGCTTGGGTTATGCTCTTTGTTTCCACAGTTCTGATTCGTCGCTTCTCCGGATTCAGATACCGTCCTCACAGCTGCAGAAGAAGCCTCGGAAACAGACTGCGCTGCTGTATGTGCACTTTCAACCGGTGCACGCTTAACCTTAACACTCTCTGTCGAGCT
>ENA-UOJQ01000142-UOJQ01000142.1-human-gut-metagenome-genome-assembly--contig:-P63-NODE-142-length-99251-cov-18.800204_pt1 | contig 99251 bp, 90 predicted proteins | sample MGYA00242352_ERZ723899 | MGnify/ENA metagenome assembly ERZ723899
CCAGCCTGTCACGCTGGAGGTCGAGGGTTCGAGCCCCTTCTTGGTCGCCATATGCTGCTGTAGCTCAGTCGGTAGAGCGCATCCTTGGTAAGGATGAGGTCGGCGGTTCGAATCCGCCCAGCAGCTCCAAAAAGCATCGAAAACTTCGGTTTTCGGTGCTTTTTTTTGTTGCAAAAATGCACTTTTATGTGCGGGTCAAAATGTAGGGCAACCGCCTGACCCACACCGTGACCCGCACGTAGAAATGTCCCGATAGATCCAAAGAGTACCGGAGAGGAGGTTTTACCTCCTCTCCGGTACTCTTTTGCGTCCTTTTCCGTTCACATGACCTGCGCCATGAAGCTGCCCATGGTCTGCGCGGCTTCGTCCTGCTTCTGGCGAGTAGCGTGGGTGTAGGTGCGCAGGGTGAAGCCCGCGTCATAGTGGCCCAGCATAGATGTCGTACCAGCTCCGCAGCCACGTGGCCACGGTGTATTCGTCGGCGCGGCTGACGTCGACGCCCTTTGCGGCCTCCATAGCAGCGGCCAGCTTTGCCTTGCACTCCGCCTGCGTCTTGCCGAGAACGTTTTTGATGATGCGCTTTATTGTTTCCACCAGCGCGCCTCATCTTTCTTGTTGTCGAGGCCGGAAGTGTATGGTATCCTATTCCAAAGGGGCGTTTCCCAAAGTTAAAGATACCACACTAAAACCCACGCTTACATTACTTCCAAACAAAACAATTTGGGAGGCAAACCCTATGAAAAAGCTGATTCCTGCGAATATAACTTCGATGACTGCTGTGCGGAATTGAAATTCACCGATGGCAGCATGAGTTTATTACTTGATGATGATTGACGAGAACTACGAATGGGTTGACCTTTAGATTGGAGAAATAATTATGCTTTACCACATATCGAAAATCGCAGGCTTGAAAATATTGAAACCGCAGGTTTCAACACACAAAAAGGCGTATGTGTACGCCATCGAAAATGTGGTTACCGGGCTTCTGTTTGGTGCGCCGCATGATGATTTTGACTTTATTATCAGCGAAGAAAATGGCATTCCTGTTATTATGGAGTGCTATCCAGATGTTTTTCGCTTATCTTTCAAAGGCAAAAAATGCTCTATCTATGAGATTAGTGATGAGGGCTTTATGCGAGGAGTGACATCGTGGAGTCCGGAGTTTGTCAGTGAAAACGAAGTTGCTGTTGTTCGTGAGATTGCCGTTAATGATCTCTATTCCCGTCTTCTTGATGAGGAATCGTGTGGAAATTTGATAATACGCAGATACGAAGATGCAGAAGATTACAAAAGCATCATCGCAGAACATATCGTAGATCGTCTCGTGCGTTTTGATGCCGTATATACCGAAAATAAAAAAATCAAAAAGCACTACGGGAAAATTATTGATGCACTCAAGGATATTATGGATGGGCATTTACTATAGCAGTTTTGTCTCTACTATTCTTCGTTCATTGGGGCATGGGTTTTGCACCTCTTACATACCGCCCATGCCGTGGCTCTGCTCGTTTTCGCGGTCGCTCCATTTATGGCCCATTGCCATCTTCTTTTCCCGCAGGCGTTGTAGGTGTTTGTGGTCGATCTGGATGCCCGCGGGAGCGGTGGGACGCGGCGCGTTGTCCCGGAAGATATTGCCCATGTGGTAGAGCAACCGGGTGGCTGACAACAGGACGGAGGGCGGCTCCTGTTCGCCGCGCTCCATGCGTTTCATGAAAAATTCCGCGTAAGTGTGGCCGTTATCCCGCGCCGCCGCGAACCATTCGTAGGCGGCGTCCATGTCCTTCAGAACGCCCTCCCCCATGAGGGTCAGCTTGCCCAACAGGTATTGGGCGTAGGCGCTGCCGTTATCCGCGGCCTGCCGCAAATATGACACTGCTGTTTCGGCATCTTTTATCGTATTTTTGCCGCTGAGATACTCCTTTCCCAACCGGTAAGCGGCGAAATCGTTGCCGTTGTCCGCCGAGCGTTTCAGCCAGTAGATGCCCTTGGCAGGATCGTGCACATCTGCATCATTAGAGAGATACAGCTTGCCGAGGGCGTACTGTGCTACGTCCAAGTCCTGCTCGGCGGCGCGTTCCAACAGCTTTTGTGCTTTGACCGTGTCGGGGATCAGCAGCCCGCCGTCGCGGTACGCCGTGCCGATGATGTACTGGGCGTTGGCATCGCCTGTATCCGCAAGCTGTTCCAGCTGCTCCGCCGCCTCGTCACGCTCCTTCAGAGGGAAACGATCATCGTTCGCCACGCTTTGCAGATCCTGACACTCGTAGCTCATGTCATAGGCGCTGATCTGCTCGCCGTCATCCTGCATTTCCTTGTCCTCGAAGGAAAATCTGTTCATGCGAAGATGCTCCGTCTCTTTGATGACGGCGTTCTTGATTTGACGAAATTCTTTTTGCTGAGACAGCGGCGGACGCAGCCGTTTCTTTCCCTCGGAATAGTAATCCTCCACCTGACATTGCAGTTCCCACCATGTCTGGTAGCACGTATCCACGGTGGGCAGCCGCGCCATTTGGTCGACGATCTCATCCACCAGCTTTTTCAAGGGCTTCGGCAGATAGCCGTAGGTTTTCCTGCCACCGACTTGACCGAGCTGTCGCGACAGATTCCAGATCATCTGCTCCGCCTCCGGGTGGATGCAGGTCATCTCTCGCATGGCCTTCGCCAATTCCAGCATGGCTTTTCGCGCTTCCACCACCAGTTCGTCTCGCGATTTGTTTTTCTGCTCGTAGACGTGCAGCAGCTCCTGTCGGAATATCTGGTTGGTCAGCGTGGACTTGATTTGGCGGATACCATCTTTGGACAGGTACGCCTGATTCGGCTTTGCCGACCACGCCATCATGTGGACGTGGGGATGATTTCCCTCGTTATGGAAGGCGGCGTACCAGTGGAAATCCTCCGGCGGTATTTTCATCGCCGCGGCGATATCATTGCGGTGGGTACGCAGTAATGTGCGCCATGCCTCTGCATGATTGTACCCCAGCCGTTCCGCATCTTCACGGTGGAGGGAGATGATGTGCGTCCACACATTGCCGGTGTAGTGATCCAATTCGTCCGTGACGGCGGCGAGGTCAACGGCATCATCGTCACTGAAGAGACCGTGTTCCCCCAACCGCTCCGCCCTCGGACGCAGGGCGATGTACTTGGCGTAGCCCTCGGTGGACGAGAGCCTGTCCCAATTCGATTCCAGCGCCAGCGTGATGAGCGTGGACGCGGTTGCTTTGGTTGGGTGCGCCGCGTAGTCCTCGTACTCCATCAGCTCTTTTGCGTCAGGAAAATCCTTCACCAATTTTGCGATGAGTTGCTCCTGCTTGCGTGTAGGTGGACGGTCATCCGGGATGATCTCCACCCGCTCCCGTGTGGCGATGTACTCGAGGTACCCGCCAGCGCTTTGCCCAGCGCCGCACTTGATGTACGGGCTTTTGACGATCAGCCTTGCCATGCTTCACTCTCCAACTCACGGAGCTTCTGCTCCAACCGCAGCTGACCGTTGGTGCGTTTGACGGCGGCGATGCTTTTGGCCCGTTCCTGCCGCAGCACTTCCTCGCTCACGTTGAGGCTTTGCAGCAGGATGGACATTGCCATGTCCATCTCCACCGCCTGTTTGTAGAGCAGCGACGCGATGCGATCCTCGAAGATCTTCAGCCGCGCGTCGATGGCGGTCTGTATGGCCAGCGGAAGCGTGGTGCTGTTCTCCGCCGCCAGTGCGTCCGCATAAAAGTTCACGGCTTTCTCCACGAACTCGTTGCGGCTGCGGCAGTTATCTTCCTGATACCACCGCTCTATTTTTGCGGCTGTTTCATCCGTCATACGGAAGTTCAGCCTGTTTTCATTTTTGCTCATCATTCCCTCCAATCTGCCGTAAGGCACGCTCATTTTCGTTGAAACACCTGCGCTTGTGGGAACAAAGACGCCAGCCGCTCCAAAAGTTTGCTCAAAAGGCGCCACAACCGCCTGCGTTGAAACCCCCGTCAACTGCCCGCACTGCGGGCAGAAGTGACTGGGCGGAGCGTCGGTTCCGACGCCAGCCCTTTATCCTGCTTTCTTTTTCGTCCTCCGCAGAGCCTTGAAATCCCGCCTAAAGGCGCTCCAAATAACTGGGGCCGCTATCGTTACCCTCTTAGGCTTCTGTAATCGCACACAGCGGCTCACAGGGGCAAACGCAGGGTAATTCACGCACTTATCCGCACACCGCATCAGCATTCCGCACCGTCTTTCTGCGCCAGTTGTTCCATGCGTCTTGCCACCTGCTGACGTTCCCGTGCCCGCTCCGCAGCATCCAACTGCCGCTGATAAAACTGGTCGATGGAAAACTGGATGGGCAGGATCGTGTAGAGCAGACTTCCGTTTTGCTTGCGCCCGTCCTGTGTGATAATGCTGGTGCGCTCCGTGCGGATGAGTCCGCGTTCCTCCAACTCCTGCACGTACTTCCGCACGGTGTTGCGGCTCATGCCCACCGCCTTGCCGATGGTGGCGTAGCTGGGATGGCACTGATAGGTCCTGCGGTCTTCGATGCGGAGCAGGTAACCGTAGACAGCGATCGCGCCGTGAGACAAACCCAACTGATAGATCTCATTGGGCAGAGGAAAATAATTCTTGATCGGATCGCGCTTTGTCCAAGTTCTCATCTGGCACCTCCAGTCTGCCGCTCTACCCACTGTTGGAATTTATCCTTGGGCACCACGAACCGACTGCCGATGCGCACAGACGGAAATACTTCTTCGTGCATCAGCTCGTAGGCACTGGAGATGGACACGCCCAGCACCTTTGCCACCAGTTCCGCGTTGAGGAACAGCGGCAATTCATCGTAGCTGTGATAGGTTGATATTTTCAAAATCGTTACCTCCAATAGAATTCAGAGAAAAATTACTTGCGTTTCGGAGGTCCCTCTGTTAGACTGTTTGCAGATGGAGTCTGCGTTTTCCGAAACGCGGCGCGCCGCTGGACTGCTGCAACAGTTCAGCGGCTTTTCTTTTTGTCAGAACAATATACGGCTCTCACCTCTTTCTGCTTTAGGTCTGCCATGCACCATACCCGTTCCTGCCCCGCTTTTTCTGCGCGGCGTATATCTCTGCCTTGGTACGCTCGACCGCTCGGTTACAGCGTCGTGGCGATACTTCCCCGGCGAGTATCATCTCTGGTGATGGGTATTCAATTGTCAAGGTGCAACCTCCGGATAAACAGTCTTTTTCCCATTGACAATATCTCGTTCCGGCGTTAGACTTATCTTAATCCGTTTTTGACAGTCTTTCCGTGATCGTATGGTAATACATTTTTCGCCCCCTTGTCAAGACTGCCCGTATTTTTATATTACGATTGTCTATTTCGAGGTGATCTGCCATGTGGTATGCCAAAATGTATTTCTCTGAGGGCAGAGAGATTTTTCAGTATGATTCCCTTGGTATGCAGGGCGTTCCGGATGTCCAGAAGGAGTTCCCCTTTCTGGAAAGCCTGCTTGTCTTTCAAGAATTGGACTGCGTGGAAGTGACGCCGATACTGCAAAGCATCACGGATAACTGGAGCCGATTCGTTAGCGAGGATGACAAAGAGGCTCTTGTGAGCGCCATGAAAAAGCTGGGCGAATTAGCCTCCGTACACATTTATTTTCAGCTTCTCTATGTCCATTGCTACTACCGTCAGACGGCAATGTTTATCCAGAATGACCGAGGCAGTGCGGAGGATGCGCAAATGCTGGACGAGCTGCACCAGCTCCCTGAACAGCTTCCGCTGTACCAGCAGCAGGTGCAACGCTTTTTCGATTTGGTACTGGATGTGGACAGCGCGGGACGCGAGCCGCAGGCGCAGGCAGCAAGGAATTATACCTACGATATGCCGAAAGATCCCGGCCTGTTTTCGTTCCGCCCCATCCCGCTCAGCTTTGAGCCGGTGGAGCCGGGGCGGTGTTCGCCGGTGCTGTATTCCTCCAGCATCCGGGACATGATCGACTACTCTCTGCGGAGCTGCGTGGCGCGGAACATCACCGTGCGGCGCTGCAAGAACTGCGGCCGCTGGTTTCCGCAGATGGTGCGCGTCAGCGCGGAGTACTGCGAACGACCTGTTCCAAGAGGAGAGCAGGTCTGTCGGGAAATCGGGGCTTTCAAGCAGTGGACAAAGAAGCAGTCGGATGACCCGATCTTCAAGGCATACCGTAAAGAGTATAAGCGGCGCTTTGCGTGGATCAAGGCCGGGCGCATCACGGACGAGGCGTTCTATGCATGGAGTGAACAAGCCAGAGCGCAGAAAAAGGAATGCGACGAGGGGACCATCGCCTTGGAGGACTTCCAGCGGTGGCTGAAGGAGTCATAAAGCGTAGGGGGCCGGTCAAATGACCAGCCCCCTACTTTCCTTATATTGCTGCTTGTCGCAGCGGTTGAAGCGGCATTCTTATCGGGTTCTTTTAGCGGCATTCTTATCGCTGCCTTTTATTGTTTCCAGCAGCGCAAAATGCACGGTCTTCTTTTTACTGTGACAGCCCCTGTCCACCCGGTCTGCTATACTGGCTTTTACCACAACGGACGAGGAGGGCGCACAATGACAAAGGATTTTCTGTTACGGCTGACGGAGGAGCATTACGGCACGAGGGCATTCCCCATCTACGGGCGGCTGCTGGAGGAGCAGTGGCTGACGCGGGGCGGGCCGCTGCTGCCCATGTGGTACTGCACGGCGGCGCTGCGGCGGGCATTCGGCGGGGAAAACGTGCTGGTGCTGGGCTACACCAACGACTCGCTGCTGGCGCACCTGTTAGGCGCGACGCCGGTGAACCCGCTGCCGCCCCACTACCACTGCCCCAACTGCCACCACCTGATCTTCGATGCCCACGCGGATGACGGATGGGACTTGCCCGACCTTGCCTGCCCCGAATGCGGTGCGCCGATGGCGGCGGACGGTCATAACCTGCGAAGTCGGTCGCTGATCGGCGAAAGTGTGGTGTCCCTGCAAGTGCCGCAGGAGCGGTTCGCGCCGGTGTGCGCGTGGCTGCGGGACTACTGGGCGCAGCGGGACTGCCAGACCGATACCGAGCCGTACAGCGACGCGGAGGTCATGGGGCTGCGGCTCACGCTGCCGGAGGGCGTACAGGGTATGTTCGAGGTGCGCGTTCTGTACCCCACCGACCGGCTCGACCCTCTGCCGCCCGATGCGCCGCCGCTGCACACGGCGTACCGGCGCATCAAGGGCATGGGGCTGCGGCTGGCCTCTGACGCATGGACGGGCGCGGAGCGGGACACCGTGGAGCGGGGACGTATGGCGTTTGAGGATGTCCTCACGTTCCGGGAGGACGTGTACGCCCTACTGCGGCAGCACACGCCGCCCAAGCAGCGGCGGGAGAACGGCCTGCCGTGGGCGATTTCAGAGGACGTGCGCAAAGGCAAGTACGCCGCGCAGGGGATGCCGAAGCTGATCGAAAACTACCTGCGCAAGCAACTGCGCGTCCCGGCGCACTACATCGAGAGCATGAAGCACATCTGCTATCTGCCGAAAAAGGGGGATTGCGTAGGGAGGATGCTGTTCGAGGGGAAGAAGTGAATAGAGGGGGCAAAGGGAGGGAGCTTGAAGCTCCCTCCCTTTCCTCTTTTAGCCTGTCAAATTATAAATACCCTTATGTTATCACAGGCTTCTCCCTGCCGCGACAAAATAATTGTGCACAGAAATAGGTTATTTTAGAATGGGTAATACGTTACACTTAAAAAAGAACCACATTCTTTCCGGAATTGATGGCGATAAGCAGCTCCTTGGAAATATCTTTTCCAGCTAAAAGGGCCGCTGCCTTTTGGGATTCAGCGCCAGCCATAACAACACCTATACCAAGAGTCGCTCTCAACTCCGGACTTTCTCTTAAAAGTGCCATCATTTCGGATTCTTCATCTTCGGTCAAAGAACCGACACATGTGTTCTCGTTACAAATCGAATAAACTTTTTCTTCAACAAAAGATTCAATAATCTCCAAAGATGAAATAACATTTGCCGGAATATCTGGCATGGTTTTAGACCAATGTAATTTAGCACACTCAGCATTAAGCTTCAACAATTGACCGATTTGCTTTGCTTCATTTTCGTTATTAATCAAATAGATTTTCACTCTCTTGCCACCTCCTTAATTGCTTTTTCTACAGCAAAAACGCTCACGTCTAAAGCCACAAGATTAGCGTCATATCTATTACATACACTTGCAGCCAATCCATCCGGCGTCCCTTTTATGTCAGACGTTGTAAGTAATACTTTTGTGCCTTCTTGACCAGATAGCTGATTCGGGATATGGGTGTTCAATTGATTCGTCATATACGAAGTTCCACCGCATTTGCACTCAATAGATAGGGTTTCTTCAGGTTGTATCGAAACACCAAATACCTCGATAGGCTGGTCTGTATTGTTGACAGCGATTACGTCGGGTCTTGTTCCACCGCTTTCTCCCTCAACAACACGCTGCTGCGCTTCAACATCGAATCCCACATCCATGAGTGCGTCTTTTGCAGTGACCTCCATAATTTGCCCTTTCAAAATACTGAGTTTTGCTTGGGTACTTCGGATTTCGACAGGAGATGCATCGGAATCGTTTAAGGTTTCAAGCGCTTCTAATTGGTTTCCCCACAATTCTGCCTTTTCCGGATGGCTCTCCATCAGCTCCTTTATTCCTTCGGGCGTGCTCATCTTTTTCGCTATCTTTTCAGCAACAGGGTCGCTTTCTTCAATATTTGCTTCGCTATTATCGCTCTTTGGTACTTCTCGGGATTCTCGGAGATTTGCAGAAGAAGCCGGAACACTCGCTTCTTCTTGGACAAGGCGATCGATTTTTTCCCGGTAAGACTTATATTCCTGATAATCTTTTCCGTCTGTATCGCCGGTTTTCTGGAAGCGATCCCATGCTTCTGCAGCCTTTCCTTCGCAATACTGAGCGACTTTTTCATAGCGGTCAGATGAAGCCGAAGTTTCCTGCCTTCTGCCTGCCAAAGAAGTTTCAATATTGTTATTGCCAGACAAGCCTAACCGTTCCAGAGCGGAAAGGTAAAGGTTTATATCCGGCTTTTGGGGATGTATCGCACCGGTTTCCTTTTGCAAACAGGGTACACTTACATCGCTCTTTTTTTGCTCGACTTCTGGACGTTTTTCTGCAGCAGGAGTCTCTTTGGCAATAATATCTTTGAAGGTGCTCATACAATCCCCCCTTCCGATACGTGCTGTGCAAACTCTCGCCACACAGGATAATCGATAAGGTAGCGATTTGTGTATTCGCTGATGATTAGCGTAATCAGCGCATTTATCTGATCGTCGTTATACTGCATGACGGATGGCTCAAGCTTTGCCAGAATTTCCATCTTCAGCGTATCCACAGAAGGACTTTCAATTGTTCCTTCCAACGCTTCTTTTGCATTTTTGAAGTGGTCAAATACCAAAGAACTCAGCATATGGATACCCGCTGTTGTCTCTCGGTTATCGAGATAGTCCAGCAGTTTGACCTTCACCTCAGTCGGTGCGGTAGACCTGATAATCGCGCCGCGGAATAACGCTTCCTCATCACGGTTCATGTCCACCTTTTCCCTGAATCCGGAATCGAGCAGATCAAACAACAGCGAATCTCCCGGTACTGCGGGGTATGTGCCGGGTGAAATATAAGGAGTCTCTTTCAAATGGGGCTTATCTACGGCACAGAGCACAGCGTTGACCCAGTCGCTCTGATATACGGCAGCAACACCGCGGGGCAAGCGTGCCAATTCCCCAATCTGATCGTCATTAAGACCGGCAGATTTTCCCACCAATTCTCTATCCGAGAAATCCGGAAGCCGCATGATGATTTTGGTGTTGGTATTGCGGATCACCGACATGTCGAGTAGTCCCGGCGATTGATCCGCAATCACAAAAGCCTCGCCATAGGTGCGCATTTCCGCAATAGAATTGGCCAGCATCTCTACAGACTTCCCCAGAAGATTTGCTGTCTCAGAGCTCTGCTCTGTGCTGGTCCGCTTCAGCAAATTGTGCGCTTCCTCCAGCACAGTAATGTGCTTCAACTGGCTATTGCCCTCGACTTGCTGAGATACGCGATACTCTTGCAGCTTCAAAATCAGAATACCCATAATCAGAGCTTTCGTTTCGCTGGAACCGACCCGGCTCAGATCGATAATTACGTTCTTGTCAAACAAATCACGATCGCTGATGTCATCTGCGGAGAAAATCAGACCATTAAGTCCGTTGGTCAGTGATTCGAGTCGAGTCAACAGCGAGCCTTTATAATTGCTCTTATTCTCATCGGAGTATTCGCTTCGATTGATGTACTTCTCTACTTCAAGCGCCACATCTACGAAGTTCGGGAAAATTGCACCATGCGGGTTTACCGAACGTGTCAGATCCCAGCCTGCACTTCGGTAAGCATTCTCCATTGCCGCTTTCAGAACAGCGGGCATGGCAGCATACATGGGCCAGCACACGTTGAATATCTCCGCAAGCTTGTCCAGATGCTCATAAATATGAATGCTCTCGACAGGAAAGCGGAAGGGATTCAGCCGCAAAAGTGCTGTTAAAGCAGGATTCGTACCATAGACGGACACATCGCGCAGGGAACCGAATATCGACTTATACTCGCCCTTTGCCGGTTCGATAACCAAAAAGTGCTTCCCTTTCTTCTTGCCGCAGAGCTGGCTAAGAAGTTGATAAATTGTAGTGCTCTTTCCGGAACCGGTAGATCCTGTGATAAAGGTGTGCGCCGTCAACTCATTGGCATCGAGAGCAACATTGGCGCGCTCCTGATGGTGCATATGATAGACCTTGCCCAAATGGACAGCATCCACATTCTTTTGCGAGAGAAGCGCTACTTCACGGCCAAACTCTGCACAGGTTTGAATGGAAATACCAGCAACGGATTTTTGGGGCAAAGGCATCTGATACGCCAGCTCCTTGCCGCTAATCAGCATGGATGCCCGGACGGGGTAATTATGCTTTTTCCCAACGGACGTCTGGAAAACCGGGTGCCAGCAGCGCATCAGGTAGTCTTTCATGCGGTTAACAGCTTCTTCGGTTTCCCAGGTGTTGATAGCGGATGCTTCCACAGAAGAATTTTCCCCACGGGTCACAGAGCGGAAAGCACTTGCCGCCGCAATCGTCGTTCCATAGTCAGGGGATGCAAAATATGCGCATGTATCAAACATCCCAAAGTCTTCACAGCTGCGCATCCTCTTGATCTGCTCATCCAGTCGATCCAGCAGTGTCTTGATGGCGCGATTCTCATAGGTGAGCTGAAGCGATTCACCATCTGCCGTAGAGAGTGCCTTAGCTACGGAATTTTGCTCTGTCAAAGATTTTGCAGTACCATCGGACGTTGTGTCAGATTCCGCCTGGTTTTCACTTTTTGTGGTACTCCATGTGTGGTTATAGCTTACGCCACCCCCAACGACTTTACCCCCTACGCCTACATGTGCGCCGGCACTATCGCTGTGTCCCTTGGAAATTGATGTGCCATGGGACAGGGATTTTGACAAGGTCTTGTTTACGGTATCCGTAGTGCCTTTGATGACGCTTGTGGTTTCCGAAGATGACGTTTGCCGGTTTATCATCTGCACCGAGATCTTGAAAGGAAACATCTGCGAATAAATATCCTCGTATTCTCCGCACATTTCCTCGATTTTGTCGTTATGAACGGCATCCGCAAGAATCAGGACGCAGTACTCCTGTCCCCGCATACTGTCAATAAACTTCTCCAAGCCCTGCACAAACTCAGGATTTTTCCGCTCATTGCTGTTCCTCAGTGCGGGAATGCTGCTGACCGCGGATATAAACTTCGTGTTGGCAAAGGCGTTCCGGATCACAGTTCTTTTATCCAGCCCATCCTTGTATAACGTCGCCGTGTTATCTGTTTCGTTTTTTACCGGGATAAGTTTTGCACCGGCAAAATTCCCTAAGAATGCATTCTTTAGTACCTTTCCATTCCGGCTGCAGTCTGCGGCATCGACCAAAGGCAAATCTTTTCTGTCGTCATTATCCCGTGCAATCAGCTCTCGGGTAACAACGCCGATGTATAGATCTGCATGATCTTTTTTTGCATTGATCAGCATCATAATGCCGCAATTGCGGAGAGAGAATACGCCAGAATACACGGTGGTCAGTTTGTCCTGAATGTTCTCATTTTTATCATAGACAATACTGCCGACCCGGTACATTTCCACATTATCTCCGATACGCAGCGCTTTCAGTTCATTGCTGATGGGAATGCATGGTGCCTGCGAGAGCTTCGTGATGTATTTTTTCAGCACAACATTGTCAACTGCTTCAAATGCGGCGTACAGCTCCTGTAAATCACGGGGGTCTGCAGGTTGTTCCTTACGTTCAGCCATATTTTTTCTCCTTTTTGTGTGGGTTGGCTTGGGATATGCTTTTTGTTTTTGCACATAGTCGTTCGCGCTTCTGTGCGCTATCCTTACAACTTTGCCTGCTCTCGGCAACCAAAGTGCGGACATCTTTCTTCCCCTTTACCGGCCCAGCAGACGTACCAGAGCGAGAACGATTAGCACCAGCGCTGCGATTCCCGCTGCAATCACTGCAAGATGAGCCCTGGCCTTGCGGGGCTGCTTTTGCGCTGGTGCCGTTGTAGGGTTTTGGGGTTCCTTCCGCGGCTTGAGCAAGTCCTTATAGACTTCTTTGCCAACCTCTTTGATATAAGGAATTCGGGTTAGCGCAAAGTTCTCCTGGAACCGAAAGGTCAGTTTTGTGAAGTAAGGTCTGTCCCATTTAGAGCGATCCAGCCGCTCCTCATATGGCAACGTGATTTCTTCCTCAAATATTTCTGGCACCCGCTCTTTTAACACAGCCAACACATCATCCACTTCATGCCCCGAAAAAGTCGGGTCATTTAACATGGCACTTCGTGTGTCTACCTTCAGACTCAAGAGATCCTTTTCCTCGATCTCTTTCCAAAAATCAGCCTCAACGAAAGAATGAAACATCTTTAAATATCCTCCATTTTATTGACCAGCTTTTTCAACCAATCACACTGCCTGCTTAATTTTTCCTTTTCAATTTCTAACTTTACCCTGTCACCGGATAGCGCATCATATTTTTCCTGCTGCTGCTCGATCTCAGCCGCGAAGTCCGACAATCCCGTTGACATACGGTGTATTTCTCTTTCAACAGTTGCTTTGTTCTTCGACATCATGTCTTCAAATGCTTCTGCCGTAAGGGCACAATCTTTTTCAAAGTTTTTGAGGTGTTTGGCCAACTCTTGCCGAATCCCCTCTGTTGAATAGTAGCCGTCTTTGGGAGTAACCAAAACCGGCTTGTATGTTGGCAGCAGATGTGAAACAAGACGCTTAAACGGACTGAAAAAGCCAATACTATATTGATAGGAAAACTTTTTTGTGTTGACTTCTTTATCCACGTGGAAACCTTCTTTTTCTACAATTCCCTTCCTCATTTGCGTTTCAAAGTCGGGAGAAGATGCAAGGCTGGAAAATTGCAGCCAGTTGGAATTCTTCCTGAAATCATACCCCCCCATGCTGAATACATCCGCAGATTCCAACTCTCGGGCTATGTTGGTTACTACAGCGAAAATCTCTTCCAACTTTTGGTCATAATCTCTCTTGAGCGTTTCGAGAGTGGAGAGCGTGCCTTTTCCCGCTTGGGTAAAAACACTCTGAATGTGGGCGGATTTTTGCTTGATCTCTTGCTTGACATCATCGGCAGACTTTTTTCCGGTAGATATCTTCTGTTTGTGACGGAGTTCATGAATAATAGGATCTGCGTCAATGCTGGCCTCAAATTGTTCGCGCGCTTTTCCAAGTGCGGCAGCATCAAATTTAATCTCGTCCAACTTATCAAGCTGTGCATCAATGAGTTTTTTTGCTTCTTCGAGCTTGGCGCTTCTTTCGGCGGCCAGCCTTTTTCTTTCTTCCGCCTCCTTTCTTGCGCCGTCGTTTTCCCCCAGCTTGTCGATCCGTCTCTGTATATCGGCAACGGTGCTGTCCTTAAAGGAGCAGACATCCGTCAGAATGTCCTCAAAGGTTTCCAGCAGGTCGCGTACCTTGATGGGATAAGCGTAGCGTGCGATGTAGTCTCTGATAGCACATTCCACCGACATGAGCCCGCACTGCAGTTGCGTTGCGGTAATTATGTCGCCTGCCTTTAGTGCCTTTCGGAATGCCGTATCCATTTCAACTCTGCGATACGCAGGAATGTCGCAGAATTGAGAAAGATAGTAATTGCTGTCCGTATAACGACAGACGTTTTTTTGGAATTCCTCCAATCTATTACAAAGTGTGCGTTTCACCGGCTCTTTTGTTAGTTCCTCTCCAGAATACTTGTCCGCGCCGCGCTGGATGGCAGAGGCAACGATTGCCGTAACGGGGAATATACGGGGAACAAAATGTGCCGCTTCCTGAATACGCTTCTCATCCTCCTCGGATGCGATGCCCCACTTACCGCTGTCACGCAGATATTGTGCGAAAGCAGCCTTTCGATCCTCAATCCGCTCGCCATTACCGTAGGTCAGACTGTCGCATTTGTTCATCAAGAAGAGAAACCGATCATTGAAACCGCCGCGTTCATCCACGGATTGTTGTATGATGTCCCCCATGAATTCGCCAATGCTCTTGTCCTCATACTTCTGGGCATCCGCGCATAAAACCACCATTGGTTTGCTGTTATCATGCGTGATCGCGAGTTATGCAAGCCGTGCGTGTTGATTCACGCCGCGTTCGTCAATAGACTGCGCACTGTCCATACCCGGAGTGTCCACCAAAACAAGGGTAAAGTTCTTCTCACTGACACTTTTGGGATAGAGGTGTGACAGGTCTGCGCCGATCTCAATGATAGTCACTTTTTCATACTGCGGATTCACCTTGCCGGTCGGACAAACCTCCATAAACTTGGACGCGCAGGCCTCGTCCGAATCAAATATGCTCTTGGGAAGTACAACCTTCTGGCCTTCATCCAACCCCAGCAGAGAAACTTTATTTCCCAGAGATCCGTCATGCTTGATGCGGCAGTTTTTTGATGTACAGGTGGAATCACTGGTAGGAAGAATGTTGTGACGAATCAAGGTATTCAACAGTGTAGATTTTCCGGAGCTATACACGCCTGCAAAAACGACATCAAACTCGCGTTCTTTTGCCTTTGCATAGTTTGTTTCCAGCGCCTCGTATTTTTTCTGCAGAGTCTGGCTCCGGCTCCGTTCCTCAATCAACTCGCGAAATCGGTCAGACTGCAGCTCTTTTACAATATCCTCTATATTTTCGGACAGCTTTTTGTCATCCAACTGCGGATCCTCTTGCTTGAATCGCAGCGAAAGTCTGGTACCTTCTTCGCGATTCTTATTCTGATCCTCGAGGGACCTTTTCAGGTCTTCAAAATCGATTTTTCTGCCCGAAAAGCAAAACTCTATCTCGCCGTTGTTTTCCGGGTCAGCAATTTCATTAAGCAAACCCGGCCAGTTGAGGTAGTCGATCGGCTCGACCCACGTTTGCAGCGGCGTTCCTCTTCCAATGAAATCATCGATACTGCGATAGTTTGAGTTGCCCCTCACATCGCTCCCATCTATGCATATTGATGTTTTCATTTTGTAGGGGTTATACTCCATCTTTACAACACGCATTTTTTAACTCCTCTCCGCTTGTTTTTCTACACCTGTTTTTTGTTTTATTGAATTTGCTCCACCCACTCTCCTTGACTCTTCAGCCACATCTCAATGCCCTTGCCGAACACCTCGGCGGAGATGAGCCAGCCGCTGGCGTCCTCGGAGAGTACCTGCGCCGTGGGGAGCCTGTCCAGCACCGCCTCCAGCGACGGGCCGGTGTAGCGGAAGCGGATGTGCTCCAGCCGCCCGCCGTACATAAACTGGACGCGCTTACGGAACTCGCCCTCCTCGAACCGCTTGGCGTAGGGTACGCGGAAATGCTCATTCAGCACCTTCACCGACCGGATGCGGTCGATGCGGTAGATTGTCGGGAACAGGTCGTCGGGGTTGTCGAAGTCCGTCTTGTCCTCCAAAAACGCCGTCAGATAGAAGTAATACTCGGAGAACATGATGCCCACCGGCTGCACCCGGCGCTGCACCAGCTTCGGCTCCTTCATGCGCTCGTACCCGATCTCAATGACCTGCTGATTGCGGATGGCCTGCCCCAGCTCCCACAGGCTGCCCAGCACGCTCTGGCCGTGGTGGGGCGGGATGTAGTGCAGCTTTTCGTTGGCCACCAGCTCCCGCACGGCCTTCTGGCTCTCCTGCGGCACGGCACAGTCAATGAGCTTGTCCAGTATGCTGCCCATATCCCTGGCGGGCAGAGAGCGGCTCTCCAACAAAATCTTGCACACCGCCAGTATCTCGCTGTTGGTCAGCCCCCGCGGGTTGCCGGACACCATGCGGTAGCCCCGCTGCTTGCCGTCGTAGATGACCTCCCGCTCCAAGTGGCGCTCAGCGAGAAAACAGCGCAAGTCCTCCACGTCGCGCTGAATACTCCGCTGCGTGACGTGAAATTCCTGCGCCAGATCCGCTTTTTTCAGGGTGCGCCCCTGCTCCAGGCGGGTGTATATCTCCAACAGACGCGCCGATTTCAGCTCGGATCGCTGTTCCATATTTCCTCCGTTTCTCATGCACCGTCAAACACATATTTATATCTGCTAAATATAATACTATGTCCGTTGGCTCATGTCAATTATTGTCCCTTTTCGTTACCATAGTAGCGGGAGATGATGTGCATGAAGACTATCTATGCGGACAAATACCGTCAGATCGGGCTGAAGATCGCCTACTACCGCAAGCTGCGGGGGCTGACGCAGGAGCAGCTGGCCGAGAAGCTGGAGCTGAGTCCGGCATTCATCGGCCATGTGGAGGCGCCCAATGTCAACAAGGCAGTGTCGCTGGACACGCTGTTTGACATTGCCGCCGCACTGGATGTGCCGCCGTACAAATTCCTGACCTTCGACGAGTAACGTTTTTATTCGACCACAGTATACCACAACATCTGCGCCGTGTCAGCAGATTTTACCAAATTATCCACCGTTATGTCGTAGAATATATACAATTTCCATAAAATGGCACAAGGGGTGTAGCTTACTCCTCGTCCTCGTCTTCGTCGGGGTATCGCGCTGCGATCTCGCACAGGCCGTCCAGCAGCTGCTTCGCGCCGGTCTTGTACAGCGAGTAACCAACCAGACGCACCCAGCGGCCATCCTGGAATCTGATCTCCAGTGTGCTTTCGTTGTCCTTGGGCTTCGGCAGGATGATCTCGGTCCTTGCCACGTCGTTGTAGCGGAAGTGTCCCGGCTTTTCCAGAAACTCCTTGTAGTACACGCCGTCCACGGTGAACAGATACCCCTCCCTGCCGGTCTTGAGGAGCGTGGTATCCAGAAAACCGACGATGTCAAAGCTGTATATCCCCGGCACAAAATACTTGCGGATGTTCTTCATCTGCAAGCCGCTGATGGCCTGTATCTGTGTTGTGCCGGAGTCCGTCAGCTGCCCATCGCAGAAGCGGTCGAACTGCGCCCGCATTTCCTCGCATTTACCCATAAACTTGCCCTCCTTGTCGTTTCTGCTGTCGAGTATACCGCAGAGGGTGGACAGCCCGTGTCACTCTGCTGATATTGATAAAAGTTCCGCCGGTGCGACTGCACCGGCGGAACTTTTTTGCTGGAAAGGACAACGGTTGTCCGACCCGTTCGCTATACTGCGGGTATCAAGATGTGGAGAGGAGCTTTTTCATGGAAACTGTTTTTGCGATCCTATACAGCCTCGTGGGCTACTGGGCAGTGAACCGCACCATCTACGCCCACTACGTCATGGTGGGTGATATCGGCAGCATCATCCTGCGCAAGTGGATGGTGGGTCTTATCGCAGGACCGGTCTGCATCCCGTGGGCCATCATCAAGCTGGTGGCGGCGAACAAAAACGACTGACCCTCCACGAACGCTTGCGCATTTCCGCAGCGGCTGGTACAATAAGGGCAGAAAGCGAGGTGCATGGGCATGAAACTCTATTTCAAGCAGCGGATGTTTTCATGGTTCGACAGCTACGATATTTACCACATGGACGGAAACGGCGCGGTGGCTTTCACAGTGGAGGGCAAGCTGTCGTGGGGACACTGTCTGCACATCCTCGACCCTATGGGGCAGCACATCGCCACAGTACAGCAGCAGGTGTTCACCTTCCTTCCCAAGTTTGACCTGTACATTGGGGAGCAGTGCGTGGGCACCATCCGCAAAGAGTTCACGTTCCTGCGGCCGTCGTTCACGCTGGACTTCAACGGCTGGCGGGTGGAGGGCAGCTTCATGGAGTGGGACTACGCCATCGTGGACGCAGCGGGACAGCAGGTGGCCTCGGTGTCCAAAGAGCTGTTCCACTGGACGGATACCTACGTCATCGACGTGGCAGACGCGGAAAACTCCCTGTACGCGCTGATGGTGGTACTTGCCATCGATGCGGAGAAATGCTCACGGAACTGAGGGGAGGCCATCTATGCTCTTCTATTGTTTCCAGCAGCGCAAAATGTGGGTGTCGTAAGCACTTGTGAAATCCCCATGTTTGTGGTATACTACATAGTAGTGAGTATTCAAATTCAGCGAGGGAGGTGCGAAGCAAATGTCTGACAGGGTCTATACGCAGGATGAAGTTTTTACCGCCGTGCGGCGGCTGCTGAAAAAATATCATGCCGAGCGTGCAATTTTGTTCGGCTCTTATGCGCGGCAGGAAGCGGATGCCTCTTCCGATATTGACCTCATTGTGGTTGGTGGAAGCAGATTCGACCCTACCGACGTTTTCTGCATAGCAGAGGAACTGCATCGCACCTTGGGAAAACCCGTGGACGTGTACGAACTGCGGGAACTCAATGCCGGCTCTGCTTTTTATAACACGGTGATGGCGGAGGGGGTGCAGATCGCATGAAGTACAGCGACCAGCAGAGAATCGCAAAAATGCGAGAGACTACGGAAAAGCTCCTGCGTTATGTGGCAGAAGAAAACATCACGCCGGATAGGATCTTCGCGGAGGAGACCGTTCAATGGACTGTCACAACGCCGCTTTATAACATCGGTGAGCACGCCGCTAACCTGACGGAGGACTTCAAGGCGCAGCATCCCGATATTCCGTGGGTGAAAATTGCGGGTTTGCGGCACAGGTTAGTGCATCATTACGAGGATACCAACTGGACTGTCATATGTGCGATCATCTACGATGTGTTGCCGTCTTTTCTTGATGAGTTGAAAAAGCTCTGACCCACATTTTGACCCATACGGGAAACACACTGAGACGCTACAGAGCCGCCCGGCGGGAGCATTGCGCTCCGCCCGGCGGCTCTATGTCTTCTTTTTGATACCCTTTTATTGTTTCCAGCAGCGCAAAATGTGACCATTCCCCTGCCAGCAAAAATTGACCCACACCGGTGCTGCCTGCGGCGCTGACCCACACCGTGACCCACACGCGGAAACGAACGGACGGAGCACATGGAGCAAAGCGTTTTCGACCTCATCCTTTTTGCGGTAAAAACGCCCGCAAAGCCTTATATACCAACGGCCGGAGGGCTTTTTATCACTTGGTAAGGATGAGGTCGGCGGTTCGAATCCGCCCAGCAGCTCCAGAAAGTCCTGTTTTCGAGAGAAAACAGGACTTTTTTTTACTTTTTGGCCAATTTAATCTGTGGGTCAGGGTGGCAGCGCAGGCCGGAGGATGTTTTTCACTGCCCTCCGAAGATAGTGTGGCCTACACGGGGTTGCTGTTTGATATTTGTCAGTAATTTGGCATCCACTATTACGCAGCAACAAAAAAGAGCGCTTTTTGTAGAGGCAGTGACTCTTGTCACTTGGACGAAACAACAGGAGGAGAACTCCTGTATTCCCCAGAACACCCTCTCCGCTTTCTCCACCTGACCCACATTTTGCCCCCATGCGGAAAACATACCAAGAACCTGCAGAGCCACCCGGCGGGAGCATTGCGCTCCGCCCGGTGGCTCTATGCCTTCGTTTTGATACCCTTTCATTGTTTCCAGCAGCGCAAAATATGTGCCGATTTGCGTTGCCGCTTGGTGTCTGCCGGGGCAATAGAACTTCATTGTAAATCATCCCGAAATGTGTTATCTTCTTCACGGAAATATACACGCGAAATTTTGCATTTTTTACGCGAAAGGGATTTTTTATGCGCAAGATTCAATGCTGGTGCCGTACTAATGCTATGCTGGCCATTTCACTGCTGGCTGCGGCTGCAACGGCGTTCTTTGTTCCTCCCGACAGGGACTACTTAGGCTATTACGACCTCAAAACGCTTTCCTGTCTGTTTAGTGTTTTGGCGGTGGTAGGTGCTCTGCGAGACCTGCAGATCTTTTCTGCTCTTTCGCAGCGGATGGTGCGCACCTTTTCCACGGTCCGGGGCGTATGTACAGCACTGGTGGTCATCACCATGTTCGGGTCTATGCTTCTGACCAATGATACCGCCTTGCTGACATTTCTGCCGCTTGGCTGGTTTGTTCTTTCCTCTACCGGTCAGGAAAAGCACGCCGCACTCTTGTTCATTCTGCAAAACTGCGCCGCCAATCTCTGCGGAATGATCACGCCCTTTGGAAATCCGCAGAATCTTTATCTTTTCAGCTATTACGATCTTTCCGCAAAGATGTTCTTTTCGGCAATGCTGCCGCCCTTCATTCTGTCTGCCGTTCTCATTCTCTTGTGTTGCCTGGCATTTCCCAAAGACCGGCTTTCCGTGCCGGAAGTGCAGGTCACAGTAGACTCCCGCCAGGCTGCCGTCTATGGCGGGCTGTTCTGTTTAGCCGTTGCCACGGTGCTGCGGCTGGTACCCTATGTTCTTGGCCTGACTGTCATTGTTCTGGCACTCTGGTTTCTGGATCGGCACGCATTGAAGACCGTAGACTGGGGACTGCTGGCTACCTTCGCCGCTTTCTTCACCTTTTCCGGCAATCTTGCCCGGATGGAATCGGTCCGAGCGCTGTTCGCCCGCCTTTTGTCCCACGGAACAATGCTGATCTCCGCGCTCACATGCCAGATCATCAGCAATGTCCCTGCCGCCATTCTGCTCAGTCGCTTCACGCAGGATGCCCGCGCTCTTCTGGTTGGCGTCAATGTGGGCGGTGCAGGGACGCTGGTGGCTTCTCTTGCGAGCCTCATTACGTTTCGGGAATATACGCGCCGTGTTCCCAATGGCGGAAAGAGTTTTCTTCTCCTGTTTTCCGGGATCAGCTTTGCATTTCTGGCGATTCTTTTGACTGTCATGTCCATTCCGATGTAATAAGCCGTTTCCAACAGAATGCGCTTTGGGAAAAGCTATGGGTGACGCCTGCCCCATTCCCGTTGTCAAGACGCTGCGCGCCCTGAAGGAGCTGAACGGCGCGGGTACGGTACAGACGCTGGTGGACAACAGGGCGGCTGTGGAGAATCTGACCCGGCTGGCTGAGAGCAAGGGCTGTGCCGTAGAAACGGAGCAGCTGGGCGAAAAGGAGTACCGCGTGACCATCACCGCAGGGGAGGACGCGGAGCTGCCGGAAAGTGCCGATGGCATCTGCACTGTTCCCGCCGCGGCGGACAACACCGTGGTGGCCGTATCTGCCGACCACATGGGCGAGGGCGACGAGGTGCTGTTCCGGCGTGCCGGTCTGCCGGGACGGATGATCCCTGTCCCCTCTCAGATCGCGGCGGGCTGCGGTCTGGCGTGGAAGGCGCTGCCGCAGGAGCGGGACGCGCTCTGCACCGCATTGGACACAGCAGCCGTCGGTCATAGCGGCTGCTTCCTATTGGAGATGTACTGATGGAAAAGCTCATCTATCTGGACAACGCGGCCACCACGCTCCGCAAGCCGCCCGGAGTGGCGGAAGCGGTGGCGCAGGCCATTCTGACGGCGGGCAACGCTGCCCGGGGCGCCCACGGCGCGTCCATGCAGGCGTCCCGCACGGTGTACGAGACGCGGCAAAAGCTGGCGCGGCTGCTGGGCTGCCCGCGCCCGGATCATGTGGTATTTACTTCCAACTCTACCACGGCGCTGAACATCTGCGATCGGGACTCCGCCGAGGTGTCGGACGTGCTTTATGCCGACTACGGTATTGCCACCCGCCCCGACGCACACTGTGCGCCCCGTCTGCACGAAGCCCTCGGCACGGTGCGGCAGGGCGCGGTGCGGTTCAGCTTCTCCGTGTTCAACTCGGAGGACGAGGCGGACATGGCCATTCAGGCGGTAAAGGAACTGGCACAGAGCAAATAGGGAAAAGGCATCCCCGGACGGGGATGCCTTTTCCCTACTCCTGCCGCCCCCGCTCCGTCACAACAGCGGGGACGCGGATGTCGTGTGTTTCCTGCGGAATATCCGGACACAAAAGCCTTTCCCGGCACAGCAGCAGCGCGTCGCCGGTATACCGGGCCAGAAATCGGTCGTAGTAACCGCCGCCGCGCCCAAGCCGGCGGCCATCCGCAGCCGCGCCTGCGCAGGGGATGATGGCCAGATCGACGCATTCCGGCGGTACTGCCGGTGCATTGTCCGGCGGCTCCGAAATGCCGTAAGCGCCGGGGCGAAGCACGGCCAAGTCAGGTACCTCACGACATTCCATGACGCCGGGAGAGGTACACAGCGGCACGCACAGCCGTTTACCGTCCGCCAATATCTGCTCCAGTAACGGCCGCGTGTCGATCTCATCGGCCCGTCCCACAAAGGCAAATACCGTGCGGGCGAGGCGGTATTCCTGCGTATTCAGTACATGGCGGAGAATAGCGCCGTCGGACAAGCGTTTTTCCTCCGGCATCATAGCCCGCTCCGCCGCTGCCAGCTCCCGCCGCAGCGCCTCCTTTTGCTGCTGTATCGTATCCATGAATGCCTCCTGCACAGCAGGCAGAGAAGCGCGGTGCGTTCCTCTGCCTGCTGTGCTTTACGCTAATTTGGACGCCAAATTCTCCACGGCCTCGCCCAGCGCCTCCTCGAAGGAGGGGTGAGGACGCATGACAGTCAGTAGCTGCTCCACCGTCAGGCGGTTCACCATGGCGGTACTCAGCTGGGAGATCATGTCGCTGGCGTGCTTGCACATGAGCTGTGCGCCGATAAGCTCGTGCGTGTCCGTGCGCGCCACCAGCTTCATGAAGCAGCGTCCCGGGTCTTCTATGATGGTGCGGGCGTTGCTGAACAGGGTACACTTGCCGGACACGGCGGGAATGCCCTGCTCCCTGGCCTCGGCCTCGGCGAGCCCCACTGCGGCGATTTCCGGGGCACTGTAAATGCAGCTGGGGATCACGTTCAGATCGATGCCGCCCTTACCGCCGCACATCCGCTCCACGCAGTCCGTGCCCTGCGCCGCAGCCACATGGGCCAGCTGCACAGCGGCGGATGCGTCGCCGATGGCGTACACGCCGGGGATGCTGGTCTGATAGCTTTCGTCCACCAGCAGCCGTTTCCCGTTCAGCGCCGGGGTCAGCCCCGCGGCAAACAGGCCGTCGAAATACGCCCGGCGGCCAATGGCGCACAGCACCTTCTCGCCGGTGACGGTCAGCTCCTTGCCCTTCTGCTCCAAATGGACGCAAAGTCCGCCCGCCGCCTGCTCCACAGACTGCACCATGGCGGAGGTCAGCACCTCCACGCCCTGCTTTTTCAGGATCTGCGCCAGATTCTGTCCCAGCTCACGATCCAGCTGGGGCAGCAGATTGGCCATGCCCTCCACCAGCGTTACCTGACAGCCAAGATGACTGTAAAACGTGGCGAATTCCACACCGATAACGCCGCCGCCGATGATGACGATGGACTGATACGGCGTGTCTGTGCCCTCCAGCAGCTCGTCGGAGGTCATAACGCCCGGCAGCTCCAGTCCGGGAATGGGCGGGCGGACGTTCACCGAGCCGGTGGCGGCCAGGATGCGTTCCGCGGTATACCGTGTCACGGCGCCGTCCGCGCCGGTGACATCCACCTGACCGGGAGCGGCGATCTGCGCCGTACCCTCGATGACGTCCACCTTTGCACCCTTCAGCAGCGTGTGGATGCCGGAGCGCAGCTTCTCGCTGACGCTGCGCTTGAAAGCGAACATCTCACCGATGTCGTAGGAAAGGCTGCCGTGAACGCCCACACCCGCGCCGTTCACGGCGTCGTAGTAGACCTGAGAGGCGTGAAGCAGCGTCTTGGTGGGGATGCAGCCCCGGTTCAGACAGGTACCGCCCACCTCCCGGCGCTCCACGATGGCGGTATGCAGTCCCAGCTTGGCGGCGCGCAGCGCGGCGGTGTACCCGCCGGGGCCCGCGCCGATGACGATCAACTGATAGTCAGACATAGGAGTTCCCCCTGTGTTTTCAGATGTTTTGTGCGCGGATAAGGCGGCACAGGTCGTCCCTGATCTCCTCCGGCACCGCCGCGCCCTCTAAGGCGCGGCACAGAGCCCCGGCGGAGAACGCACAGCCGTTGAGAGCGCCCTCCAGCACGGCGGACAGTCCCGCATCCATGGCGTCGGTATACACCGCCGCATCGCGGCAGCTGCCGCGCTCCACCCGCAGGTGCAGGCTCACCTCGCCCCAGGGGAACTTATCCCCGCAGGCAAAGTCCAGCGGCGCACTGCGGCCGTAGACCCAATCCCGGCTGCTGAACTGCGCATACAGCGCGTCCAGCGCATTATGGTCGAAGTCCTGTTCTTGCAGGGGTGCAGCCGTCAGGCCGCAGACCTGCTCAAATGCCCGGTTCATGGCCTCCGCCGTCTTTTCAATGGTCAGACCGGGGCACAGCTCCCGCAGGTTCACCACGCGGGAACGCACAGAATCCACGCCCTTGCTGGCGATCTTGGCGGCGGAGGGGCTGAGATACCGCCCCATCTTCGTCATGTCGGCATCCACCAGCAGCGTGCCGTTGTGGAATGCCCTGCCGTTGTGGGCGTAAAAGGAGTTGCCGGAGAACTTCCGTCCCTCGGCCAGCAGATCGTTGCGCCCGGACAGCTCCGCTCTGAGTCCCAGCAGACGGCAGGCCGTGAGAATGACCTGCTGCTGCCGGTGAAGATCGTAGTTTTCCTCCGTGACGCTGAAGGTGAAGTTCAGGTTGCCCAAATCGTGAAACACCGCGCCGCCGCCGGAGAGCCGCCGCGCCAGCACACCGCCCTCCTGCTCCAGAAGGCCGGTACGGCACTCCTTCCAGGCGTTCTGGTTGCGGCCAATGACCACCGTATTCTGATTCTGCCATAGGTAGAGAACGCAGGCGTCCTCCGGTACAGTCTCCGTGAGATACCGCTCCAGCGCCAGATTGCGATAGGGGTCTGTGCCGCTGCCGGAGCAGGTGAAAAGTCTCCGTATCATGCGTTTCTCCAGCGTAGCACGGGCCTGCGCGCCGCCTGTACCTCGTCGGGCCGTCCAATGGGCATATTGTGGGGCGCGGCGTGCATGGACTCCGCATCCTCAAAGGCCTTGTGATACAGCTTGCGCAGCACCTCCGCCGCGTGATCCAGTGTCTCGGGGCCCTCCGTTTCCGTGGGTTCCAGCATCAGCGCCTCGTGGACGATCAGCGGGAAGTACATGGTGGGCGGATGGATGCCCTCGTCGATAAGGGATTTGGCCACGTCCAGTGCGGACACGCCCGTTTCCTTCTTCAGGCCGCTGAGATCCAGCACGAACTCGTGCATACACAGCCGGTCATAGGCCGGGGTATACGTCCCCTTCAGCTTTGCCAGCAGATAGTTTGCGTTCAGCACGGCGTTCTCCGCCGCCTCGGGGATGCCCTCTCTGCCCAATGCCAGCAGGTAGGCCAGCGCCCGCACCACCACCAGGAAGTTGCCCTGGAAGCTGCGTACCTGGATATGCCCCGGCTCCTCCGCCAGCGCGCTGTGGGGCAGGTACTCCTTCAGAAATGCCTTGCAGCCCACCGCGCCCGCGCCGGGACCGCCGCCGCCGTGAGGGGTGGCGAAGGTCTTGTGCAGGTTCATGTGGATGCAGTCAAAGCCCATGTCGCCGGGGCGCACCACGCCCATGACGGCGTTGAGGTTGGCGCCGTCGTAGTAGCACAGGCCGCCGGCCTCGTGGACAAGGCGCGTGATCTCCAGAATGTTCTTGTCGAATATGCCCACGGTGTTGGGATTGGTGAGCATCAGCCCTGCGGTGTCCTCGCCCAGCGCGGCACGGAGGGCATCCAGATCCACGCAGCCATCCTCGCCGGAGGCGATGTTCACCACATCGTAGCCGCACATGGCGGCGGTGGCAGGGTTGGTGCCGTGGGCGCTGTCGGGTACGATGATCTTCGTGCGCTTTTTGTCGCCCCGCGCATCGTGGTACTGCTTGATGAGCAGTACGCCGGTGAACTCACCGTGTGCGCCGGCGGCGGGCTGGAAGGTCATGGCGTCCATGCCCGTGATCTCACAGAGGTACTGCGCCGCGGTGTCCAGCACCTGCCGCATGCCCCGTCGATCCTCCGCCGGGGACAGGGGGTGTACGCCCGTGAAGCCGGGCAGCGCCGCCATCTCCTCGTCGATGCGGGGATTGTACTTCATGGTACAGGAGCCCAGAGGATAGAAGCCGCAGTTCACGCCGTGTACCTGCTTGCAAAGCTCCGTATAGTGGCGGGAGATGTCCGTTTCGCTCATCTCCGGCAGGGTGGGCTTCGTCTCCCGCCGCAGGGATACGGGCAGGGAAACGCTCTCCACATCGCAGGCGGGCAGAATGGTGCAGCGGCGTCCGGGGACGCTCTTTTCAAAGATCAGCTTCATTTTGCCAGCACCTCCTTTACGATGGAAACAGCCTTGTCCAGCTGGGCGCGGGAGACCTTCTCCGTGGCGCACCACAGCACGCCGTCCTCACCGATGGGCAGACCGCCCAGAATATCGCCCTCCGCCAGCGCGGCCAGTACGTTTTCCCGCTCCGGCAGACGGGTGACGAACTCGTGGAAGAACGGCCCGTCATACACCAGCTCCACGCCGTCGACAGCGCACAGTGCCCCGGCCAGATAGTGGGCCTTGGCCATGGACTGCTCCGCCGCCTGTGCCATGCCGTCCGGCCCCATGGCGGCCATATACAGTCCCGCCGTCAGGGCGCACAGCGCCTCGTTGGAGCAGATGTTGCTGCTGGCCTTCTCCCGGCGGATGTGCTGCTCCCGGGCCTGCAGGCTCAGCACATAGGCGCGGCGTCCCTGAGCGTCTGCCGTCTCGCCTACGATACGGCCGGGCAGCTTGCGCATCAGCTTATCCGTAGTGGCCATGTAGCCCAGATACGGGCCGCCGCAGCCCATAGGCAGGCCCAGGGGCTGTCCCTCGCCTACGGCGATGTCCGCCCCACAGTCCCGAGGCGTTTTCATAACAGCCAGCGCGATGGGGTTGCAGCCCATGATGTACAGCGCGCCGGCTTCGTGGGTCAGCGCACCCAGCGCTTCCGCGTCCTCCAGCTGGCCGAAGAAGTTGGGCTGCTGCACATAAAAGCTGGCCACATCCGCTGTCAGCATCTCACGCAGGGCGTCCATATCGGTCTTGCCGTCTCTGGTGGGTACGATCCGCAGCTCATCGCCCGTACCGTAGCAGTAGGTATAGACGGTGTTGATGGTGTCGGGGTGCGCCGCACCGGAGATCAGCGTCACCCTGCGCTTGCGGTCGCGGCACATGGCGGCGGCTTCCGCCGCGGCGGTGGCGCCGTCGTATACGGAGGCATTGGACACGTCCATCCCCGTCAGCTCGCAGATCATGGTCTGATACTCAAAAATAGACTGCAGAAGGCCCTGACTCATCTCCGCCTGATAGGGGGTATACGCCGTCAGGAACTCCTCCTTGGCGGGAATATATTTCACGATGGAGGGGATGTAGTGGTCATAGGCTCCCGCGCCCCGGAGGACCGTGCCGTATACGCGGTTCTCCGCCGCCATAGCGGTCATGGCGCGGCTGACCTCCAGCTCACTCATCCCGGCAGGGATATGCAGCGGCTCGGTGAGGAGCATCTGCTCCGGCACATCCCGGAACAGGTCGCGGGTGCTGCTCACACCCACGGCACGGAGCATTTCCTCCCGCTGCGTCCCGGTAGAGGGAACGTAGCTGCCCATCGCTCAGCCCTCCTCGGTGCAGAAGGCTTCGTAGGCGGCGGCGTCCAGCAGCTCCTCACTGCCCTCCACGTTCTCCACCTTGATGAGCCATGCGCCGTAGGGATCGCTGTTCAGCTTCTCCGGCGCGTCCAGCAGCTCCTCGTTGACGGCGCACACCGTGCCGGTGACGGGGGACACCAGATCGGACACGGCCTTCACGGACTCCACGTCGCCAAAGGCATCGCCGGCGGTGACACCGTCGCCCTCAGCGGGCAGGTTCACAAACACCACGTCGCCCAGCGCGTTCTGCGCGAAATCGGAGATACCCACGACGGTAACGCCGTCCTCCACCTTCACCCACTCATGGGATTTGGAATACTGCAGTTCAACAGGATACAACATGATACTTTACCTCCATCAAAATATAAGTCGGGTCGTATTTTTTCCTGCCCCGCCCCGTCAGGGGCGGGGTATATTTCCGTTATGGCTCGCGAGGCAGACGCCTTACACCAGTTTGGCGGCCAGCTGCTCCAGCGCCTCGTCGATCTCGGCATCATCGAAGCAGTAACGCATCTCCAGATGCTCGCTCCGCAGCTTCTTTACGTCCTCCTTCACATCCTTGCCCCGAAGGATGCAGTCCGCCATCAGCCCGGCCAGCCTGTCAAAGTCCGCCGCCTCAAAGCCGAAGCGGGTCATCTCGCTGACGCCCATACGCAGCGCGCCGGAGGCGGTGAAGCCCTCCTCGTCGGGGGTGGCCTGATAGTTCACCACGATGTTGTTCCGCTCCAGCCGCTCGGCGATGTCCGGGCCCTCGCCGTAGCCCACGGACACGATGACCTGATGTGTCTCGGTGTAGCCGATGGCCGGATCGCCGGCCACGTCCAGGCCGTGGGCCTTCAGGCTGCGGGCGAAGGACTTGGCATTGTCGATGACCGCCTTCTGATACACGTCACGGAACTGGTTCATCTCGTAGGCGGCCATCAGCATGCCCAGTTGGGTACCCAGATGGTGATTGGACACGCTGCCAGGGAACGTGCGGCTCTCGATGGTCTTCCACAGGCCGTACTTCAGGTCATCCTCCTGATAGTTCACGCCGATGACGCCGCGCTGGGGGCCGAAGAACGTCTTATGGGTGGAGCCGGTGACGATCTCTGCTCCCTCGGCAAAGGGATTCTGGAAATGGTCGCCAATGAGTCCCAGCACATGCGCCATGTCGTACATGATGGTGGTGTGGATGTTCTGCTCATCCACGAACTTCCGGATCTCGGACACCGGCTCCTTGTGCAGCACCATGCTCTTGCCGAATACGATCAGCTCCGGACGGTAGCGGTCGAGGAGCTTCTTCGTCTCCTCCACATCCATCTTGTAGGGGTTGTCGGCGCAGACGGGGAAGTTCACCACGGCAGGCTTCTCCGTCACCGGGTCGATGGCGATATAGTCGTGGAGCGCACCCATGGGCTGGGCGGACAGATGGCCGCCCTTAATGATGTGATTGTTCATCACGTAGCCCAGACGTTTGGCCTCGGATTTGCGGTCAACGCGGTTCTTCCAGTCCATCAGCGCGGAGAATACCGCCATGTTGGACATCTGACCGCTGAGGGTACGCGTTTCCACCTCGGTGCAGCCGAAGTAGGCACGCATTTCCTCCACCAGCAGCCGCTCCACCTCGTCGATGAATTTCGTACCCTGGTAATAGAATACCTCCTTGTCGTAGAAGGCCAGCACCTTCTTGTGCTCGGCGTACCGGCAGGCAGGGTCGCTGCCGCTGAGCAGCCGCACGGCGCGGCTGGGGGTGTTCTCGGAGGGAATGAGGTTCACGCACTGCTCCTGCCGCCACTGGTGGTTCTCCAGTGCTTTTTTCAGCAGCTCCAGCGCCTTGGGTGCACGATCGCCGCCGCCCACGCCGTGTGCGTCCTCCTCCACACCGTACAGCAGCGGGCGGGCAAAGGGAGGTGCGCCCACGCTCATGTGGCGGGCGGGGATGACGGCCTTCAGCCGCTTGCCCCGGACATCCACCTCCACGGTGTCGTCCTCCAGAATGTCGTTGTCGATATAGCACAGGCCGATGGCGCGCTTGCCGCTGGCCTCCAGAATGACGGTGGACAGGCCCTCACCCTCGGTCTTGAAGTAGGGCACCATGGTGCCGCTGGTGACCCATCCCACCAGCTTGCCGCCCTGATAGATCTCCATACCCGCCCGCATGACGCCGCGATCCAGCAGCGCGATGGGAGCGATCTTCCTGGGCAGGCCGGACATATCGGAGAAGTCGCGATCCATGTACTTTACAAAGCATCTGTGCTGCTTCTCCAGCGCGGCACGTCCGATGTAATCGCCCTTCTGCTCGGAGAAGCTGACGGCGAACTTGGCCAACGGCACCGCAAAGACGGGGATCTCGCTGCCGTCGGGAGCAGTGCCCATCTCATGACCGTACAGAGGCAGAGAAGCCTCCATGCGCAGCGTGTCCCGGGCGCCCAGACCGGCGGGACGTGCGCCCAGTTCCACCAGACGGTTCCACAGCCACTCCGCGTCCTCGCTGTGGACATAGACCTCGTAGCCCAGAGGTTCGCCGGTGTAGCCGGTCTTGGCGACGTGGGCGTAATGGCCCTCCAGCGATACTGAGCCCAGCGCGTTCTTCATAGGCTCTGTCAGCTGTGCGCCGCCGTTGAGCGCCGTCAGCATTTCCTTGCTCTTAGGCCCCTGCACGGCGATGGCCGCCCAGCCCTTCGATATGTCGGTGATGGTGCAGTCAAAGCCCTCCAAAGCCTTTCGCAAATGCACCAAGTCTTTTTCTGTATTGGCGGCGTTCACCACCAGCAGATAGTTGTCCTCCTCGAACATGTACAGGTACGCATCGTCCACAGCCCCGCCGTTCTCATTGGGGATGATGCAGTACTGCGCCAGATTCACGTCCAGCGCCGCCACGTTGCTGGTCAGCACGTGCTGCAGGAATTTCCTGCGATCCGGCCCTTCGATCAGCAGACGGCCCATGTGGGACACATCAAACAGGCTGCATATCTGCCGGGTGTAGAGGTGCTCGGCAATAATGCCGCTGGGGTACTGGATGGGCATTTCCCATCCGCCGAAGTCCACCATTTCCGCGCCGGCGGCCACATGGACGTCGTATAGCTGGGTACGCTTCAGTTCGCTCATACGATTTTCCTCCTTAAAGATCGTTTCTTTTTGGCAGCAAAAAAGGACACAAAGCCGCTCTTTACGGCTTTGTGCCCCCGTTGAGTTACCTGAGAGATTCCCTCCGCTATGGGAGGTTGCACCTTCGGTGGTCGGGCGTTTCCGTCCGGCCTTTTCGGAGTATCGTCCGGAATCGGTCCTTTTGCCTGAGAGCTTCTGCGTTCCCCTTCGGCGCCGCCTAAGCGATCTCTCCCGATCCCATCGTCCGATCGATATGAAATTTCGGCAGGGGAAACTGTTTCCCCTGCCGTAATTGTATCATTCGAAAAACAAATTTGTCAAGACTGAATTCCCGCGGCGTGTCAGTCAGGCCGCTGTCTGCCGCAGAGGCCGAAGCGGCATTTTTATCGCCGCGCGGGAGCTTCGTGCTATTTATATGTCCTGATCACGGATTCCGCCACCTCCCGCTTGGATATGCGCTGATCCATGGACTGCTTTTCGATATAGCGGTGCGCCTCCGGCTCTGTCATGCCAAGGCACTCGATCAGCAGCCATTTGGCGCGGTTGACCAGCCGGATCTCCTCGATCCTTTCCTCTACCGTGGCCTGCTTTGCCTCCATCTGGCGCATCCGCTCGCGGGTGGCGCAGAGGACCCGCAGGTTCTGCGCCACCATCTGCATACCGGTAGGCTTGGCCAGTGTGAGCACGCCATAGCTGACAACTTTGGCGTAGATGTCGTCGAACTGATCGCTCCGCACCAGCAGGAGGACTCCCGCACCGCTTCCGGTGCAAATATCCACCGCCAGATGCAGCCCGAAGTCATCCGGCAGCGGCGCGTTGATCAGCACAATATCAAATGACGTCTCCACGATCTTGCGGCGCGCTTCTCCCACGCTGTGTACCGTCGTCACCGGCCAGTAATCCGTCACGGGGAGCAGCGGCATGATCTTTGCGGTAAAGCTGTCCGAGGCTGTGACGAGCAGCACACTGTACGTCCGTTCCTGAAAGACCATGTTCTCCCCTCCTTTCATCTGCTTCCGGCAGATCGCTTATGGACGGCAATAGGCGGAGATCACGGCCTCTGGGAGATGCTGGCGGATAAATGCGCTCGCATCTGCCAGCGCGGCAGCCTCCGGCAGAGAGGCGGGCAGCTTTTCCAGCCCGTCCAGCACCTCGGCCGGCGCGGTGTAAACGTTGAAATCAGAGGCGGGGCAGAGCTGCAGATCGTGCTCAAGCCCATACATCCCGGCATAAATCAGGAGCGTGTAGGCAATATACGGGTTTGTCATCGGGTCGGCAGAGCGCAGCTCGGCGCGGCGGTATTCGCCCACCGCCGCCGGGATGCGGATCAGCTGGGAGCGGTTTTCCGCCGACCATGTCACGTAGAGCGGGGCTTTGTCGCTGCCAAGGCGGCGGTAGGACTCCTCGCAGGGGTTCAGAAACAGCGTCATCTCCCGGATGTTCTCCAGGATCCCCGCAATGACGCTGGGCAGCGGCTGGGTGTTCCCGTCGCATTTGACCGAGACGTTGATGTGCATCCCGTTCCCGTCACAGTCCGCCAGCGGCTTGGGGGAAAAGCTGGCGCAGAGCCCGTTCTGCGCCGCCACGGTGCGAACCATCGCGTGGAAGGTGACGGCGTTGTCGGCAGCCGCGAGGGGGTCCGAATACCGGAAGTCGATCTCGTTTTGTCCCGGGCCGCTCTCGTGGTGGGAGCTCTCCGGACAAATGCCCATCCGCTCCAGCATCAGGCAGATCTCCCGGCGGATCGTTTCCCCCCTGTCATCCGGCGCGATGTCCATGTAGCCCGCCCGGTCATAGGGGATCCTGGTGGGCTCGCCGTATTCGTCCAGACGGAACAGATAGAACTCCATCTCTGCGCCAAATGCGAAGCGGAAGCCCTTGGCCTCGGCGGTCGCCACCGCCCGCTTCAGGATGCTCCGCGTATCCCGTTCAAAGGGCCTGCCGTCCGGATAGGAGATGTCGCAGAACATCCGCACCACCTTGCCCTGCTCCGGCCGCCACGGAAGCTGGATCAGCGTGGAGGGGTCCGGGTGGAGCAGCAGATCGGAGCGGATCTCGCCGCCGAAGCCCTCCACCGCCGAGGCGTCGAAGGCGATCCCGTAGGTGAAGGCCCGCTTGAGCTCGGCGGGCATGATCGCCACATTGTGCTGCTTTCCATAGACGTTGCAGAAAGCCAGACGGATAAACTTAACGTCCTCCTCCTGCACGAACTGCATTACTTCTTCCGGCGTGTACTTCATGTTCTCACCTGCTTTCCTCAATTCAAAACATACATCTGACGATAGGGATTTTTCGTGTCCGGCGTGATCACCGTAAAGGGCGCAGCCATGACGGCGTCCCGATCCCCTCCGAAAAATGCGCAGTAGTTCTCCACATATTTCCCGATCTCGGCGAGGTCGTCCTCTCCGGCAGGGCGCGCATCGACCTGCTCGGGCAGGCGCAAGCCCCTGCCGTCTGAGCGCAGATAGAGCTTCCCGCCGTACATGCCGGTGCAGGGGAAATTGCTCACGATGGGGCGGCGCGTTCGGGACAGTCCCAGAACAAGGATGATCCCGCCCGCCTGATATTCTCCTAAAAAGCTTCCCGCCTTACCGCCGATGACCAGCGCCGGCACTTTATCGCCGTAAGCCTTCATGTGGATGCCCGCGCGGTAGCCGGCATCCCCCTGCACGTAGATCTCACCGCCCCGCATGGCGTATCCGGCGGCGTCGCCGATGCTGCCGTGGACGATGATCCGCCCGTCGTTCATCGTATCGCCGACGGCGTCCTGGGCGTTGCCGCGCACCTCGATACAGGCGCCGTCCAGATAGGCGCCCAGCGCATTTCCCGGCGTCCCCGTGATCTCCAGCCGTCCTTGCTCCGCCCCTGCGCCGATGAATCTCTGCCCAAGGCATCCGGTGATACGCAGCGTGCCGGGGCTGTGCCGGATCTGCTCATTCAGCCGGCGATGATCCAGCTGTGACGCATCGATGTGAATCATGATACCACGCCTCCTGTCGATTTTCTATCCTAAATTATTCTCCGGCATGAGAAATTCCGAGAATTTTCAGCTCTCTGTCGGTCAAGCCGACGCCCCGCAGCATCAGGCGGTTTCCCCGCAGCGCCTCCACGGAGTTGATGCCCATGCCGCCCATCATCTCCTTGATCTCGTGCCGCCATGCGGTCATCAGGTTGACGAGCCGGCGGCTTCCCTCGTCAATGTCGAGACGCTTGACCAGCTCCGGTCTCTGGGTAGTGATCCCCCAGCTGCACAGCCCTGTCTGGCAGCTCCTGCACAGGTGGCAGCCCAAAGCCAGCAGGGCGGCGGTGCCGATGTAGCAAGCGTCCGCCCCCAGCGCGATGGCCTTGACCACATCGGCGGAGGAGCGGATGCTGCCGCCGGCGATCAGGGACACATGGTTGCGGATCCCCTCCTCCCGCAGCCGCTGGTCCACCGCGGCCAGCGCCAGCTCAATGGGTATTCCCACATTATCCCGGATGCGGGTGGGAGCCGCGCCGGTACCGCCACGGAAGCCGTCGATGGCGATGATATCCGCGCCGCTGCGGGCGATCCCGCTGGCGATGGCCGCAATGTTGTGGACCGCCGCCACCTTGACGATGACAGGCTTTTGGTAAGCCGTCGTCTCCTTCAGGGAATAGACCAGCTGCCGCAGATCCTCAATGGAGTAAATATCATGGTGGGGCGCGGGTGAGATGGCGTCCGTCCCCTCCGGCACCATTCTGGTGCGGGAAATGTCGCCGACGATCTTGGCTCCCGGCAGATGTCCGCCGATACCGGGCTTTGCGCCCTGACCCATTTTGATCTCGATGGCGGCGCCGGCATTCAGATACCGCTTATGTACGCCGAACCGTCCGGAGGCGACCTGCACGATGGTGTTCTCGCCGTAGGCGTAAAAATCCTCGTGGAGCCCGCCCTCGCCGGTATTGTAGCAGATGCCAAGTTCCTGCGCCGCTCTGGCAAGGCAGGCGTGGGCGTTGTAGCTGATGGAGCCGTAGCTCATGGCGGAGAACAAAACCGGCATGGACAGTGAGAGCTGCGGCGGCAGATCGCAGTTCAGCCGCCCGTCCGGCTCTCTCTGCATACGCTCCGGCTTCCTGCCCAGAAACACCCGCGTCTCCATAGGCTCCCGCAGGGGGTCAATGGGTGGGTTCGTCACCTGCGAGGCGTTGATCAGTATTTTGTCCCAGTAGACCGGAAAATGCCTGGGATTTCCCATGGAGGACAGCAGCACGCCGCCGCTCCCCGCCTGCCGGTAAAGCTCCTTGACGGTATCCTCGTCCCAGTTGTCGTTTTCCCGGAGGGCGCAGCTGCTCTTTTGTATCTTCAGTGCATGAGTGGGACAGAAGCAGACGCACCGCTGGCAATTGACGCATTTGCTCTCGTCGCTGACCATGATCTGCCTCTCCGCATCGAACCGGTGGACCCCGTTGGCGCACTGCCTCTCGCAGATGCGGCAGTTGGTACACCGCTCCTCGCGGCGGATAATCTCAAATTGCGGGTAGATATAGTCGATCCCCATCAGTATCGTCCCTCCTTCACCCGAACGATCACCGGCTCGCCGCCGGCGGGGGCAAACAGGTTTTCCGCGTCCGGCTCCATAGCCCGGATCGCCGCCTCCTCGCTGGCGATCAGCACCTTGTCGTCCTTTTCCGCCACCACCAGACTGCGCAGCTTCAGCCGGTCGTTCAGTGCCATCAAGCCGCCTGTAAAGCCCAGAATGATGGAAAAGGGTCCCGTGATCAGAAGGCTGGAGAATACAGTGCGGAGATACCGGAGCTTCGTCTGCTCCGCCTCGCCCTTCGTCTCGATGGTGGACCAGAAGGGGGCCGCGATCACGGCGGACAGCTCCTCCAGCGAAAGCTCCTGCCTGCGGAGAAGGTAATCCGCGATATAGGTGATGACCTCGGTATCCGTCTGCAAGGTGCAGCGGTAGCCGAACATTTCCATGAAGCGGCGGTTGGCGTCGTAGGAGGATATCTCCCCGTTGTGGACGATGGAACGATCCAGCAGGGCGAACGGATGCGCGCCGCCCCACCAGCCCGGCGTATTGGTGGGGTACCGGCCATGCGCCGTCCAGCTGTAAGCCGCATAGTCCTCCAAACGGTAGAAGTGTCCCACATCCTCCGGGAATCCCACCGCCTTGAACACCCCCATATTCTTCCCGCTGGAAAAAACGTACACGCCCTTCATCTGCGTGTTGATCGCCATGACGGTGCGCGCCACGCACTCCTCCTCGTCTATCTGCATGGAGGCCAGCACGCTGCGAAGCGGCGTCACAAAGAACCGCCAGATCAGCGGCTCATCCGTGATGGCAGGCGTTTTCCGCGTGGGGATACGCTCCTCGCGGACGATCTCCATCGTCTCCCGCAGGAAGGCCTCGCAGTTCTTTCTGGCGGCGCGATCCTCCAGAAACAGGTGCAGCGCAAAAAAGTCCCGATACTCCGGATAGATCCCGTAGGCGGCAAAGCCGCCGCCCAATCCGTTGGAGCGGTCGTGCATGGGCTTCATGCTTTCGATGATGGTCTCGCCGGTCATAAGACGCCCCTCTCTGGAGAGCACCGCGGCGATGGCGCAGCCGGACGGGATCCGGATCTGTCCCTCGATTTTACTCATATCACCAACCCCTAAATAAGAAAAAAGAACGAGGTGTGTTCGCAGAAAAAGCGCACTTTTTCCACAGAACATCCTCGTTCTTCTTTTAAGGTACGAGAAAAGCCGCCGTTTTGCAAGATTACAATTTACCAAAATTTGCGTCCCTGCAAAAAACGATTTTCAACAAATCGACAGTTGACTTTCCGGGCGGCGGGATGTATATTTTGCGTTGTTCAGAGACATTGGCGTCTCGGAGGCAGTACCTGCCGTGGCGCCAGTGTCTCTTTTTTTATTTTTCTGAAAGGATGACTCACTATGACGACTGTACCGGAAATATTTGGAAGCATGGTCTTTGACAGCCGCGTGATGAAGGCTCGCCTGTCCGGGGAAGTATATCATTCCCTGAAGCACACCATTCAAAAGGGAACGAAGCTGGACCCCTCCGTTGCCAACGCGGTGGCCGCCGCCATGAAGGACTGGGCAGTTGAGAACGGCGCGACCCACTTCACCCACTGGTTCCAGCCCCTGACCGGGATCACGGCGGAGAAGCACGACAGCTTTATCACTCCCGCGCCGGACGGCAGAGTGATCATGGAATTCTCCGGCAAGGAGCTGATCCGCGGCGAGCCGGACGCCTCCTCCTTCCCCTCCGGCGGTCTGCGCGCCACCTTCGAGGCGCGGGGCTACACGGCATGGGACCCCACCAGCTACGCTTTCATCAAGGGCAAAACGCTCTGCATCCCCACGGCGTTCTGCTCCTACGGCGGAGAGGCGCTGGATAAGAAAACGCCCCTCCTTCGCAGCATGGAGGCGCTGAACCGGCAGGCTCTCCGGGTGCTGAAGCTGTTCGGCAGCGAGGAGGTCAAGCACGTGACGCCTTCTGTCGGCCCGGAGCAGGAATACTTCCTGATCGACAAGGCGCTGTACGAGCAGCGCAGGGATCTGGTCTACACCGGCAGGACGCTGTTCGGTGCCAAGCCCCCCAAGGGGCAGGAGCTGGACGACCACTACTTCGGCTCCATCAAGCCCCGGGTAGCCGCCTTTATGGAGGAGCTGAACACCGAGCTGTGGAAGCTGGGCATCCTGGCCAAAACAGAGCACAATGAGGTAGCGCCTGCCCAGCACGAGCTTGCCCCCATCTATACCACCACCAACCGCGCCACCGACCAGAACCAGCTGACCATGGAGATCATGCAGCGGGTGGCAGCCAAGCATGGCATGGTGTGCCTGCTCCACGAGAAGCCCTTCGCCGGTGTCAACGGCAGCGGTAAGCACAACAACTGGTCGCTCTCCACCGATACCGGCGTCAACCTGCTCTCCCCCGGCGAGACTCCCCACGAAAACGCCCAGTTCCTGCTGTTCCTTGCGGCGGTCATTCAGGCGGTGGACGACTATCAGGGGCTGCTGAGAGCCTCCGTTGCGACGGCCGGAAACGACCACCGGCTGGGCGCCAATGAGGCGCCTCCCGCCGTGATCTCCATATTCCTCGGCGATGAGCTGACCGCCGTGCTGGACGCCATCGAGACGGACTCCGCCTACGTCGGCGCGGAAAAGAAGAAAATGAAGCTGGGCGTCGATGTGCTCCCCCGCTTTATCCGGGACACCACGGACCGCAACCGTACCTCTCCCTTCGCCTTCACCGGCAACAAATTCGAGTTCCGGATGCTGGGCTCCTCTAACTCCATCGCCTGTGCCAACATCATGCTCAATGCCGCGGTAGCCCAGTCGCTGAAGCTCTACGCGGATGAGCTGGAGCAGGCGGAGGACTTCAACGCCGCCCTGCACGAGCTGATCAAGCGCACCATCAAGGCGCACAAGCGGATCATCTTCAACGGGAACGGCTACGATGACACGTGGATCCGGGAGGCCACGGAGAAGCGGGGCCTGCTCAACCTGCGTACCACGCCGGACGCGATCCCGGAGATCTTGAAGCCGAAGAATATCGAGATGCTGACGACCCAGAGAGTCTATACCGAGGCGGAGCTGCGCTCCCGGTATGAGATCATGCTGGAAAACTACTGCAAAACGGTGTGCATCGAGGCGCAGACCATGAGCGATATGGCGCGCAAGCAGATCCTGCCCGCCGTGACGCACTACGCCGCGGACGTGGCGCGGGACGCTGCCGGCAAACAGGCATTGGATCCCGACATCCGCTGCGGCTATGAGACGAAGCTCGTCAAGAAGCTGACGGCAGTGGCTGAAAGCATCGACACGCGTGTCGATGCGCTGGACGGCGCGATCGCCAGGTTCAAGACTCTCAGCGATGTGACCGAGGGTGCAAATTTCATTCGGGATGAGATGCTCTCCCGTATGACGGAGCTGCGGGTCGCCGCAGACGAAGCGGAAACGCTGACGGCGGAGAGCGCGTGGCCGTTCCCCACCTACGGTGATCTGCTGTTCAGCGTCAAGTGACCGCAGCAAAAAAGAGGCGGCACCGCGAGCGCAGCACTCGCCCTGTTGCACACAGATACTATTTAGGAGGTCAATGCGATGTGTTCTATCATGGGCTACTGTGCCGAGGACGCAGATCACGCGCTGTTCAAAGAGTGCTTTGACAAAACCCTCTCCCGCGGCCCCGACGACAGCCGTATCGTGGACACGGGAAAAGGGCTGCTGGGCTTTCACCGGCTCGCCATCATGGGCTTGCAGCCAGAGGGGATGCAGCCCTTCCAGCTGGGTCACAGCTATGTGGTCTGCAACGGCGAGATCTACGGATTCGAACGGATCAGGGAGGCACTGCAGGAGAAGGGCTATACCTTTGAGAGCGGCTCCGACTGTGAGATCCTGCTCCCGCTGTATAAGGAGTACGGCGTGGAGATGTTCCGGATGCTGGACGCGGAATTTGCGCTGATCCTGTACGATGGAGACACGGAAAGCTATATCGCCGCCCGCGATCCCATCGGCATCCGCCCGCTCTACTACGGCTATGACGCCGCCGGTGCCATCGTCTTTGCCAGCGAGCCCAAAAACCTGGTGGGGCTCTGCGGAAAGATCATGCCGTTCCCGCCGGGACACTATTACAAGGACGGAAAATTCGTCTGCTACCGGGACATCACCGCCGTCAGGGAGGTCTGTCGGGATGACATAGAGACCGTATGTACGTCCATCCGCGAGAAGCTCATCGCCGGCATCCGGAAGCGGCTGGTGTCCGATGCCAAGGTCGGCTTCCTCCTCAGCGGCGGTCTGGACTCCTCGCTGGTGTGCGCGGTGGCGCAGCGATGCTCTGACCAGCCGATCCGCACGTTTGCCATCGGCATGAGCGAGGACGCCATTGATCTGAAGTACGCCAGAGAGGTGGCGGACTACATCGGCAGCCAACACACGGAGGTCTATATGACGCCGGAGGAGGTCATCGCCTCGCTGGAGACGGTGATCGCGCTGCTGGGCACCTACGACATCACCACCATCCGCGCCAGCATGGGGATGTATCTGGTCTGCAGGGCGATCCACCGGCAGACCGACATCCGGGTGCTGCTGACCGGCGAGATCAGCGATGAGCTGTTCGGCTATAAATACACCGACTTCGCCCCGTCGGCGGCGGAGTTCCAGGCGGAGGCGGTCAAGCGTATCCGGGAGCTGCACATGTACGATGTGCTGCGGGCTGACCGCTGCATCTCCGTGAACTCTCTGGAGGCGCGGGTACCCTTCGGCGATCTGGATTTTGTGGAATACGTGATGAGCATTGACCCGGAGTTGAAGCTGAATAAGTATGGAAAGGGGAAATACCTGCTTCGCCACGCCTTTGAGGAGGATTACCTCCCCCACGACATCCTCTATCGGGAAAAAGCCGCGTTTTCCGATGCAGTGGGCCACTCCATGGTGGATTACCTGAAGGACTACGCGGAGCATCGCTACACCGACAGCGAATTTGAGGAAAAGCGTCAGGCATATGCACACGCCCGGCCTTTTACCAAGGAGTCCCTTTTGTACCGCGAGATTTTCGAGACGTATTACCCCGGTCAGAGCGAGATGGTCGCGGATTTCTGGATGCCCAACAGGGCGTGGAAGGGCTGCGATGTGAACGACCCCTCTGCCCGGGTGCTCGCCAACTACGGCGACAGCGGGAAATAACAGCAGGCGGGTGCGCCACAGCCGCCCATGGAAAACAGCCGGGCACCCGAAGATCCGTGACCGCGCCGCGCAGGTGCTGCTGGGGCATATCCTGCCGGGCGAGGTGATTCGCCAATCCTCGCTATCCAAACTGCGCCGCATCACCGTCAAATGAAACGGTGATGCGGCGCAGTCCCGCCTTTATTGCAGTTTCTTCCATCGCTTCTGTCCTGCCTTTTAGTCATTCTTGAAGAACGCCACCACAACGGCGCCGGGACCTGCATGCGTCCCGATCACGCTGCCCACCGTTGTGTAGCGGACTTCTTTCAGGTTACCCTCCCAGATGTGGCGGCTATCCTCGATGTACTTTAATAGGAGCGCATCGGAAAGTCCGCTGTAACCAAGCAGCACCGGCTTGCTGAAATCAATGCCGCCCGCCTTGTCGATCTCCTGAACGAGCAGGTTGTTGCCCATTTTAGAGCCGCGCGCTTTTCCGAGTACGCGGATCTCCCCGTCAACAACGGAAAGCACGGGCTTGATGTTCAGTACCCCTCCGGCAAACGCGGCTGTCTTTGAAATGCGGCCGCCCCGCTTGAGGTATTCGAGGGTGTCCACCAGTGCCACAACAACGATTTTTTCCTTTTCCGTCTCCATAGCCTTCGCGATTTCCTGCGCGGAGGCTCCCGCGTCCAGAAGCCGGAACGCAAGCTCCACAAGGATACCGGTGCCCATGGCCGCGCTTGCGCCGTCCACAACATAGATATTCTCATAATCCTCCGCCGCGATCACGGCGCTTTGATAGGTGCCGGAGAATCTGGACGCGAGGGTGATGACAACGGCGGCCTCTCCCGCCTGCTTTGCCTTTTCAAACTCTTTGATAAAGTCGTTCGGCGCCGCCTGACTGGTGGTGGGCAGCACATCACTCTCGACCAGCTTCTCATAAAACGTTTTGTTGTCGATGGTCACGCCGTCGATGTATTCCTCCTGCCCGAAGTGAACGGTGAGGGGGACGGTATAGACCCGCTCCTTGATCTCGGGGACCAGATCTGCGGTAGAATCAACAATAATCCTTGTTTTCAATTACATCACATCTCCTTATTCTTCGCTGTTTTGGACGATAGCCTCAAGGCTTCTGCTGATGGTGGATAGGCTGCGGTAGAACTCGATCCTTTCCTCTTCCGTGAGCGCATGGCTGATCGTTTCCAGAACGCCGTCGATCTTCTCCGCAATTCTTTTGCCGGTGTCCCGCCCCTTCTCCGTCAGGAGCAGGGGACTTTTGTACCGCTTGGCGCCGGCATCGCGCAGGAGGAAGCCGTTGGTCTCCAGATAGTCCACCGCGCGGGAAATGGTGGCCTTGTCCTCCTCGCAATGCTCGCACAGCTCCGCCGAGGTCACGCCGCCCAACGAATAAATGTAGTACAGGCAGGACGCATGGATGCTTCTGAGATGATAGGCGGCCATCTCCTGATTTTTGATTTTCCGTATGTCGCGGCTGATCCTGTTGATCAAAACAGTAAAAGTCTCAAATCTCTCCTGCATGACTGTCCTCCACTCCTGCAAATGTTGAAGTTTCAACAAGCGAAGCTTATCACATAAATGTTGAAATGTCAACAACAAACTCTGCATCACTTTCATTCTTTGATCGGCATCCCATGCCGCAGGATTTCTGCGCCCAATTCCGCGACGCAGGCATGGATACGCCTGTCATCTACGAGACAGCCGGCAACCAGTCTCCAGAGGAGAGTCTCGACCATGTGAGACGCTATCTGCTCGACTGACCTCCCGTATCAAATAAAAACCACCGCCCCATCGGGCGGTGGTTTTTATTTGCCCGGCAAAAGCCGGCAGATGCGGACGATATCTCCCGCAGGGAGGAGATCCACCGCGGCAAGTATGCTTCCGGCGGCGCCTTACCCTTTATGCGTACCGCTTTCGCAGGGTCAGATTCATGTAGTGCAGGTACAGCATCCCGAAGGGGTTTTTATAGTCCTCGTGCCACGGCTTGTTCCTGCCGCAGAAGTGCAGGACCGCCGTGTTCCGCATGACCCAGCTCAGGTCGTGCTTACCGGTTCTGCGGATGAGATACTTGGAGTAGTTCCGCACATCGTAGTTCCAGAGGACGTCCTCCACCGGCCGGGTCTCCTTGCCGTAGAGGATGTTGAATACGTCCTGATCCGGCAGGATCAGCTCCTTTTCGTGCTCACTGACGCAGGCAAAGACATCCTCCGCCGTCACCAGCTTGCGGGCGGCAGTCAGGTCGATGAGCATGACGCCGGAGTTGAAATACTCGTGCTCCGTGTCCAGCCGCATCTGATTGATGCCGTTGGCCATCTCGGTGAGCCCCGTGTGGGACGCCGCCGCAAAGGCTTTGCCGTACAGATCCATCTCCCACAGAGGCTGCAGCGGGTTGATAATGAGCATATCCGGATCGAGGTACAGCACCCGCTCCACCTCCTGGGGCAGGATCATCGGAGAGAGCAGCCGGTAGTACATCTCCTTGGGGTAGCGCTTGCTGGTGGGGGCGCTTTCAAAGAGCGCCGCGTCCACGGCGATGGGCCTCAGTGCCGCGCCGAGGGCAGCGCAGAACGACGCCAGCTCCTCCAGCTTCTCCGCAGGGATGGCGCTGTGGAGCAGGTACACGGTGACGTCCGTCTCCGCGGGGTTGCTGGCGAAAAGGGAATCCAGCATGACCTTGCAGGGCAGCAGATAGTTTTCATCAAGCGTCAGCAGTATATTCATCACGGTCTCCTCCGTTTCTGTTTTCAGCTCACCTCCTTCAATATAATGCAGATTTCAGGGTGTCCGCAAGGGGGCAAGGCTATTGTTCACACTTTGTTCAGAGAGGGGTCGCGGGATCGGTGGAAGGTTTTCTCTCCTTCTTCTCCCATAACGCAAACCCAGACGGCGGCGGCGGACGCCGGCGCCGGCGGGGGCCGAGTTACGGGTTTGTATAGCCCTACGCAGGAACAACAAGCCCCGCGGGGCCCGGCCGGCGTGGGAGGAAACCGTGCAGCCCGCCTGAGTGACGAATACCTCCTCGAAGGGGGCCAGCTCCCGCACCAGCGCCGTCAGCTGCGACAGCGTCTCCTCCGGCACCTCGCCGGAGTGGGTGATGAAGGCGTGGTCGGCTACCACCGCCTTTCCCGCCAGCCGCTCCGCGATGTACTGGCGATACACCTTGTCCATGGAGCCGCGGTACTTTTTGCACACCACCAGCTTGCCCTCCCGCATCTCCAGACAGGGCTTCAGCTTCAGCATGTTGGCGCCCAGTGCCGCCACGCCGCTGCACCGGCCGCCCTTCCACATGTACTCCAGCGTGTCCAGCACGAAACTGGTGTCGCTGTGAGGGGCCAGGCGGCGCAGCTCTGCCGCGATATCCGCCGCCGCCATGCCGCCATCCCGCAGCTTGGCTCCCCGGAGGGCCAGCAGACCGCCGCTGGTGGACAGCTGGCGGCTGTCCACCACGTGGATCTCTCCCCGCTCCGTCAGCTCCTGCGCCGCCAGCACCGCGTTCTGGCAGGTGCAGGACAGCTCCGCGCTGATGTCGATATGTACGATGTCATAGCCCTCCTCCAGAATGGGGGCGAAAAATGACTTGAACTCCTCCGGACTCACCGCCGCCGTCTTGGGCAGGGTGCCGCGGCTGCGATAGTCTGCGTACAGGTCTGCCGAGGTGTAGCGCCCGTCGTCGGGGAACACCCGTTCCCCGCTCTGAATGGTCAGGGGCACCGTGCGGATCCGGAAACGCTCCAGCAGCTGGGGCGTCAGGTCGCAGGTGCTGTCGTAGGTGATGCAGACAGGTCTGTGCATGGGGATCGTCCTCCTATTCTCTCCGATTGTAGGGGCAGTATACCGGAGAAACCTCAACGCAAACTCAAAAAAGCCTCGATTTTCGAGAGCGGATGTGATAAAATTCAGAAAAAACGCTGGAGGGATCGTCATGTTCCGTATTCTGGTAGTTGAGGACGACGACAGCGCCCGCTTTCTGATGTGCGAGGTGCTGCGGCGGGCGGGATACGAGCCCTGCCCCGCCCGGGACGGTGTGGAGGCGCTGGAGGTGATGGAGCACTACCAGTGCGATCTGGCGGTGGTGGACATCACCATGCCGCGGATGGACGGCATCACCTTCACCCAGACGCTGCGGGAGGGAAACTGTGACCTGCCGGTGCTGATGGTGACGGCCCGGGTGACGCAGGAGGACAAGCGCCGCGGCTTTCGGGCGGGCACCGATGACTACATGATAAAGCCCGTGGACGAGGAGGAGATGCTCTGGCGCATCGAGGCGCTGCTGCGGCGGTATTGCAGCCGCGCGGACCGCCGGCTGACGGTGGGAGCCACCGTTTTGGACCGCGGCTCCCTGCAGGTCGTTTCGCCTCAGGGCGCCCAGCAGCTCACCGCCAAGGAGTTCCTGCTTTTATACAAGCTGTTGTCCTACCCCCGCACACTGTTCACCAAGCGGCAGCTCATCGACGACATCTGGGATCTGGACAGCGAGGTGGACGAGCACACCGTGGAGGTCTACATCTCCCGCCTGCGGGAGAAATTCCGGGACAACGGGGACTTTGAGCTGCGGACCATCCGCGGCTTCGGCTACATGGGCATGCTGCGGGAGGATGAAGATGCGCAGAGCTAAGGTAAAAAAGGAGAACCCGCCGGTACGGCTGCTGGGCACTATGTTCCTGCTGGTGCTGGGACTGGTGGTGGTATACGTGGTGCTGGCGCTGGGCATTGTCGCGCTGGCACAGCGGCTGGTACGTCTGGAGCTCACGGGCTATACGCTGCTGTGGCCCATCCTGATCCTGACCATCAGCGCCGTACTTGGCGTGGTGCTGGCCGTGTTCATCTTCCGCGGGTATCTGGCGCCGCTGTCTCGGCTGATGCAGGCCACGCAGGCCGTGGCCGCCGGAGATTACTCAGTGCGTGTGGAGATGCGGGGCGCACGGGGCGAGGTGGCGGAGTACATCCGCAGCTTCAACAAGATGGCGGAGGAGCTGTCCAGCGTGGCGCTGCTGCGGATGGACTTTGTGAACACCTTCTCCCACGAATTCAAGACGCCGCTGATCTCCATCCGCGGCTTCGCCAAGCTCCTGCAGAACGACGACCTGACGCCCCAGCAGCGGCGGGCCTATACGGACACCGTGGTGCAGCAGTCCCAGCGTCTGGCGGCCATGAGCACCCATATTCTGGAGCTTGCCCAGTACGAAAACACGGAGATCATCTCCGGCAAGACGCGATACAGTCTGGACGAGCAGCTGCGCCGCTGCGTCCGGCAGCAGGAGCGGGACTGGCTGAAAAAAGGGCTGACGGTGGAGGGCGATCTGGATCCCGTGGAATATTACGGCAGTGAGGAGCTGGTGGAGCACATCTGGTCCAACCTCCTGTCCAACGCCATCCGCTTCACCCCCGACGGCGGCCAGATCACCGTGGTGCTGCGGCAGGGCGAGGGCGCGGTCCACGTGTCCATTTCCGACACCGGCGTGGGTATGGATGAGGAGACTCAGCGCCACATTTTCGAGAAATTCTACTGCGCCGCCCCCTCCTCCGGTGACCACGGCAACGGCCTGGGTCTGTCCATCGTGCAGCGGGTGGTAAAGCTGTGCGGCGGACAGATCACGGTATTCTCCCGTCCGGGAAAGGGCTCCACCTTTACAGTGACGCTGCCCGTGGAGCAGCTATGACGGCGTTTGACACAAGATCACAAAGGACGGCCGGAGCGCTCCCGCCATCATCGGCGGAGAGGGTATCGGGCCGACGCAAACGGGCGAAGGACCGGCGCTGCAGCTGCGCCGGTCCTTCGCCCAAAAGTACCAAAAGAGGAGAGAAATTAGCTTATTTGCTGCCGCAGGGGACCTTCTTCACCAGCCAGTCGTTGATCATGTCAGCGATCTGGTCGTTGTTGTCGTCCATCATCAGCATGTGGGAGTTTCCCTTGATGCCCATGGCCGGCAGGTTCATCCACGTGTGATCCGCGTGGAGCTCGTTGAGCTTGGCGTACCAGGCGGGCGCTGTCTTGCGGATGGAGTCCGCCCAGGAGTGAACGACCTTGTAGTCCTCGCTCATGAAGTCGCCGTACACGTACAGCTGGGGGATCTTGGCAAACGCCGTCAGGTCCTCGTCCAGCGCGGGCAGCGTCGCCGCCTCAACGAACACCACCGCCTTCACAAAGTCGGGGTACTTCTGCATGATCTTTTTGGTATACAGCGCACCCTGGCTATGGACCATGATGATGACGCCGTCCACATGCTGCTGCATGCGCTCGATGTACTTGCAGTAGGCGTCGATGGTCCACTCGTCGGAGGTGAGCCAGCGGGGAACGCCCTGCATCATCAGCTGGTCATAGTGGTCAATGGGGAAACGGTTGCCCTCGTAGGGGATGGGATACGTCTCGCCCATCTTCAGGTTCAGCCAGCGGGACTCGTAGGAGTGGAAGATGGGAGGCGTGGGGTTGATCTCGGGGAACTTGGCCCAGCTGGCGCGGCCGCGCTCCACGGCGTCGGATACGTAGACGTTGAAGCCATGGCGCAGGAACAGGGTGTCGAAGCCCTCGCGGCCATCGGGAGTGGTCTCCCAGGTAACGCCGGTGAGACCGCCGCCGTGCCACATCAGAATGGGGTAGGGGCACACAGGCTCGGCCAGCTCGGTGTACTGCACGTACATCTGTTTAGCCCAGTGGGTACCGTTGGGGTCAGAGTGGAAGGTGAACTTGCCCTGATAGGGGAAATCCTCCACAGGCGCATTCTCCAGCTTCACCTTTTCGCCGCCCACATGAAAGCTGCCGCGATGCTTGACCTTGATAATATCGTCCATTACACTACCTCCCGTTACAGAACCAAGATACTGATGATGCCGGAGGCCACGATAGCCAGGGTAACGGCCACCAGGACCACGATGCCCTTGGACAGCGCCCACTGCTGGCCATCATCCGCGAAGATGTCCGTACTCAGCATGATGGCGGACTGACCGGAGCCGGAGGGCAGCAGGCAGGCGGTCAGGGTGCCAGTACCGATCAGGGCAGGGAACACGGAGACATTGATGCCCTCCTGGTACAGCACCACAGCCAGCGGTGCCAGTGCCGTCAGGAACAGGATCGCCGTGGCGGAGTTGGAGAAGAACTGCGTGATCAGACAGCTGAGGACACAGACGATGATCACCACGGTCACGATGCTCATACCTCCGAAGATGCCCTGGAAGATGCTCAGCAGCCAGGTGGCCACGCCGCAGACGTCCGCCGCCATGGCACCGCCGATGGCGATAACGGAGCCCACCGCGAAGATAATCTGCCAGTTGGTACCGTTCTTGAACACGTCGCCGATCTCGGCGATGGGCTCGCCGTCCACATGGAACAGGCAAAGCAGGCAGATCACGAAGCCCATGAACAGATTCTGGCCGATGTTGTTCAGGAACAGATACACACCGGACTCAGAGGGCAGCAGCATCAGGATGAACGGATAGAAGAAGGTTAGAATCACGGACACCAGCACGATGACCTGCTTCTTGGACATCTTCTTGAACTCCTCCGTCTGCAGCACGGAGACATCCAACTCCTTCATGCGCGTCAGGTCGAACTTAAAGACGAAGCGTGCCAGGGCCATCAGGAACGCGAAGGACAGAGCAGCCATGATGATGGCGGTGATCAGCCAGGTATTGCCGTCGCAGGCAGTGCCGATGGTGTTCAGCTGCGCGTCGAAGATGCTCATGTACAGCGCGGAGTAGGGCTTGAAGGGGAACAGCACCTCCGTGGTACCGGAGAGCGCCACGGTGGACAGCAGGAGGAAGCGGAACCAGTCGTCTTTTATGCTCATGCCCGTCACCTCCGAAACGGCGGACAGGATGGCAATAGCCAATAGGATGATGCCAAAGGAACCGATGACCGCGCCGATAACGATAATAGCCAGGAAGAAGAACGCGGTGAACAGATAGGGTCTGCCGTTGACCACCTTACGGGACAGCAGCCAGCGCACCAGGAACTCACCGGTCTTGGTTTTCTGGAAGATGTACACCATAATGAAGATGAAGATCATCAGCAAGGTGATGCTGTTGCCCAGCGTGGTGGTCACGATGGATGCGGCGGTATAGTATCCTGGGATCACGCAGGCCGTCAGCGCGATCACGGAGGACAGCAGCAGACCGCCGGTAATGATGCTCAGGTAGATCCACCCCACCATGATGCACAGGTACTGCACGCCCATTCGGGTCACGGGTCCCCACGTGGGGATGATAAAGCCGGCTACAAACATGATTAGCAGGGCGATCACTGTCTGTATCATTTTCGATTTACTTGTTTTCATGTGATTCCTCCTATGTTTTATTGTCGGGATGCTCTCCCGATGGCTACCGGGGTACCGGGCTCACCGCAGCTTTTTCTCAACGTTGTCAAAGCGGTTCTCCTCCAGCTCTCTCACAATGGACAGACCGATGAAGTCGTTGAACTGCGAAAAGCTCATCATTCTATCCATATAATTCTTTGTTGTGCCGTTAGCCCGCAGATCCGCCAGCATGTCATACACCGCCTTGGCGGCCACAAACAGCGTGGAAATGGGGAACACCACCATATCATAACCGATCTCCTGCAGCTGTGCAGCAGTCAGAAGTGGTGTACGGCCTGTTTCCACCATGTTGGCGATGGTGGGCTTGGCGATGGCCTCGTTGACCATGCGCATTTCCTCCACACTCTCCAGCGACTCCACGAAAATGATGTCGGCCCCAGCCTGCTCATAGAGCCTGGCCCGGCGAATGGCTTCCTCCACGCCATGGTTGGTACGTGCGTCTGTGCGGGCGATGATGAGGAAGTTGGGGTCCTGCCGCGCGGCTGCGGCGGCGCGGATCTTGTTGACCATTTCTTCCGCGTCCACCACCTGACGGCCCAGCATGTGGCCGCATTTCTTGGGCGTGGTCTGGTCCTCCAGCTGGATGGCGGCAGCTCCAGCTCTCTCATACTCCCGTACGGTACGCACCAGATTCACCACATTTCCGAAACCGGTGTCGCCATCGCAGATCACGGGAACGGACACGGCCGCACACATATCCTTGGCCCGCTCCACCATCTCGCTCATGGTCATCAGGCCCACATCCGGTGCGCCCAGCTTGCTGGCGGACTGTCCGTAGCCCGTCATGTACACGCAGGGAAAGCCCGCGGCTTCCGCCAGTCTGGCGCTGAGCGCGTCGTATGCGCCCGGCAGGACCAGGATCTCCTTGGCGTCCACCAGTTCTCGCAGTCGTTTTCTTGCCTCCATACACACTCCTTTCTCTAACTCTACACAGAGCGCCGGATCAGATCACGTGGTCCTCTGCCAGCGCCTCCAGCTGCTCTTTGTCCAGACCCAGCAGCTGGCCGTAGATCTCTTCATTATGCTGGCCCAGAGCCGGTGCGCAGGTCACGACCTCCGGCATCATATCCAGCAGCTTGACGGGGTTTCCGTTGACGCGCATATCGCCGATGACCGGATGCTTCACGGGGATGAACATCTGGCGGTCCTCCACGACGTGAGGGTCATGGCTGATCTGGTGCAGATCGTTGATGGGGGACGCGGGGACGCCGGCGGCATTGATGGCGTCGTAGGCCTCCGCCGCCGTCACGGTGGTGCTCCACTTCTCGATCTCCACCTTCAGGGCGGCGTGGTTCTCGCAGCGCAGGGCGTTGTTCAGGAAGCAGGGATCGGTCAGCAGGTCCTCGCGGTGCAGCACCCTGGTACACAGCAGGTTGAACAGCTTATCGTTGCCGCAGCCGATGACGAAGCTGCCGTCCTTGGCCTTGAAGGAATCGTAGGGATAAGCGGAGGCGTAGCGATTGCCGATACGGCGGGGCAGCTTGCCGGAGGCGAAGTAGCGCTGGGTTCCGGTCTCCAGACTGGAGATCACGCTGTCCACAAGGGCCACGTCCACGCGCTGGCCCTTTCCGCTGAGTTCTCTGGCGTGCAGCGCCGTCAGGACGCCGATGGTCAGATTCATGCCGCCCAGCACATCGCCGATGGCGGTGCCCACACGCAGAGGCTCGCCGTCCGGCTCGCCGGTGATGCTCATCAGGCCGCCGTAGGCCTGGGCGATAATGTCATACCCGGGGCGGGCGGAGTTGCGGCCGTAGCTGCCGAAGCCGGAGACGGCGGCGTAGATGATGCGGTCATTGACCTCCTTCAGCACGTCGTAGCCCACACCCAGCTTGTCCATGACGCCGGGGCGGTAGTTCTCCACCACCACATCAGCCTTCTTCACCATGGCCAGGAACAGCTCCTTGCCCTTGGGGTCCTTCAGGTTCAGCGTAACGCTCTTCTTGTTGCGGTTCACGTTGGCGTAGTAGAGGCTGGAATTGTTGACGAACGGGCCCATGCCGCGGGTGTCGTCGCCCTTGACAGGGATCTCGATCTTGATCACGTCGGCGCCGAAATCCGCCAGCATCATGGTGCAATACGGACCGGCCAGCACACGGGTCAGGTCCAGTACCACAATATCCTGTAAAGCTTTCATGGTTCCTCCTGTCAGCAGCACGGGCTCTTGGCCGCGATGTTCATCTGATGTCCGCTGTAAATGCCATCGATCTCGGCGTGCTGCTCTTTGGACAGCGCCAGCAGCCGCTCAAAGTCGATGCCGGTATCGTAGCCCATTCGCTGGAGCATGTAGACCAAATCCTCCGTGGCGGTGTTGCCGGAGGCGCCGGGGGCAAAGGGGCAGCCGCCCAGCCCGCCCAGAGTGGACTGCACGGTGTCCACGCCGGCCTCAATGGCCGCCAGCGTGTTCACCAGCCCCATGCCGCGGGTGTCGTGGATGTGGACCTGCATTTTGGTGTCGGGGAAGCGCTCCATGATGCTCTTCACGGTGCGGCGCACCTGGGCGGGATCGGCGATGCCGATGGTGTCCGCCAGATAGACGGTGTCCACATCGCAGCTGCGGATGCGCTCCACGAAGCGCAGCACCTTGTCCAGGTCGGGAATACCCTCGAAGGGGCAGCCGAAGGTGGTGGCCATGCCGATGCACAGCTGCAGCTCAGGGAAGCTCTCGCGGATGCGGCGCAGCTCCTCGAAGGACTGGTCGTGGGTGCGGTTGATGTTGGCCTTGTTGTGGGACTCGCTGACGGAGATCACATATGTCAGATTCTTCAGGCCGGCAGCCTGGGCCAGCTCAGCGCCCTTGAAGTTGGGGATCAGTGCCACCAGCTCCTTGTCGGGGTACTTCTCCACGCAGTAGCGGGCCACCTCACCGGCGTCCACCATCTGAGGAATGGCCCGAGGGCTGACGAACGAGGTGATCTCCATGCTCCGGATACCGCAGGAGAACAGCCCGTCGATGTATTTGAGCTTCTCCTCCGTGGGCAATACCTTCTTGAGGTTCTGCCAGCCGTCACGCGGCCCGCACTCAAGAACTTTGATCTTTTGCATTTTCTGTATGCCTCCTGTACACTTTTGAAATGCGGTTAGCTTATTGTTGCTTAATTTTAATTTAACTGATTAAAAGATAGCGTTTTCGCTTAAAGATGTCAAGATGTTTTGCGCAGAATCAGGGATTTCAACAGAATTTATCCTCCGTTTTTGTGCAGATTTTCACCATTACCGGCAGAAATTGCGGCGCATCTTCCGGGCAATTTATTTAAGCATTGACATTTGCGGTTAAAAAACGTATAATTAAGCAAGAAATTAAGGAGGTACACGGCACATGGGCGTTAAGCTGAAGGATATTGCGGAGCAGTGCGGCACATCGGTGGCCACCGTCTCCTATGTGCTCAGCGGCAAGGGAGTGGAAAGCCGTATCTCTTCCGAGATGCAGGAGCTGATCTTCGACACGGCGGAGCGGCTGGGATACGCGCGGAAGGCCGCGCCGCCCAAGCCGAAAAAGCCCCGCATCGCCATCTACTGGCCAAAAAAAGGGTTGGAGACCACGCTGGTGAGCATCATGAACGGGGTGAACTCGGCCATCCTGTTCGACACCGTGCCCATCAGCCTGACCATCTGCCCCTACGAGGCCAATAATCTCTATCTGGAGGACGACCTCTGGTCCAGCCGCGTATACGACGCGGCCATCATCGTCTCCGCCGGCGCGGGGGATCTGGCCACGCTGGCCAAGCGAAAGACCAAGATCCCCGTGGTGCTGCACAACCGCGTGCTGGAAGGTTACCCCTGCGTGTCCATCGACCAGGATGCCTCCGGCCGCATTGCGGCGGAGCAGGCTGTGTGCAAGGCGGGAGCCAACATCGGACTGGTCATCAATCCCGCCCAGTACCTGGGCCTGAACCAGCGCGCCAGCGCCATCAGCCAGACCTGCCAGGAGTACGGCGTGGACATCCACTCCCGCACCTTCTACTGTGAGAACAACATCGACGCGGGCTACGAGCTGGGCATCAAGATGATCCGGAACCACAACGTGCCCAAGGCCATTATCTGCACCTACGACATTGTGAGCTTCGGCCTGATGCGGGCGCTGATCGAGGCCGACTATCGCGTGGGCAGTCAGGTGCAGATCATCACCACCTGTACCTCCCTGCCCCAGTTTTTCGCCAAATCCACACCGCCCATGACGGTGGTGGACCTGAAAATGGAGGAGGTCACCCACCGCGCCGTGCGGCTGGCTATCGATCTGGCCCTCCAACGGCTGGACGCGGCGGACATCCGCCCCACCATCGTGACCCCCCAGATCATCTATCGGGAATCCTGCCCCGTGCCCACCTTTGAGGAGGCGGAGCATCTGGAGCGCTGCAGGGCCGCCCACTCCACCGAGGTTTCGTAACACAAAGAACACCGGAGAAAGCGTACGCTTTCTCCGGTGTTTTTTGTGTTATATGGCGGTTCAGGGCGGCAGGCAAAGCAAGACGCCGGACAGGAGGAAAACCTCCCATCCGGCGGTCTTTTTCAGACAGAGCCTTTTACTTGGCGAACTCCTCCGCCAGCTCCTTGGTGACGCGCAGATACTCCTCAATATCCTCCACCGTGTGGCAGTGCATCGGGGAAACACGGATGGCGCCGGTGAGGCCCACACCCTCCACGATGCGCTTGGAGTACACGCTGCTGTTCACGCGCTCGAACACGGTGACGCCGCGCTTCTGATACTCCTCCACACACTTGGTCATATCCACGCCGTCGATACCCATGGCCACGATCAGGTCACGGTGCGTCAGATCCTCGGTGTCCACATAGACGTGGACGCCCGGGATGTGGCGCAGGCCGGCGGCCTTGTCCGTACCCTCCAGCATGGTGTACAGCAGAGCCCGCTCCTGCAGATGGATGTGCTCCATGCCCACCAGAAACAGCTTGCGGCGATCGGTCTCCTTGGTGAAGTGGCCGCCCAGCCAGCAAACATAGTCCACCACGGCGCTCATGGCCGCAAAGTTGCCGGGGGTGGGAGAACCCAGCTCCCAGATCTCCTCGGGACGCTGCAGCACCTTGCGGTGGGGCAGCTTGGCCACACGGTCGGACACGTAGCCGTAGCCCATGCCGCGGGTGCCGAAGAACTTGTAGGGCGCAAAGTTCACGCCGTCGAAGCCCAGCTTGTCCACGTCCATGGGGGCGTGGGGCGCGTGCTGCACCGCATCGGTGACGATGTAGATGTCGGGGTTGATCTCACGGGCGGCGCGGACGATGCCCTCCATGTCCATGATGGTACCGGTGATGTTGGAGGCGTACATGACGCTCAGCAGGCAGGTGTCCTTGTCCACCACGCGGCGGATCTCCTCGGGGTCGATGCCGCCGGTCTTGGGATTGGCCTGAGCCACGCGGAACTCCTTGCCGGTCTTTTCGCAGTAGTACTTCACGGCGTCGAAGGCGGAGGGATGCTCCAGCACGGAGGTGACGGCGTTGGTACCCGGGCAGTTCTCCAGAATGGCGCCCACCATCTGGAACATGCACTGGGAGGCGGTCATCTCCGTCAGCAGCGCGCCGCCGGAGGCGCCGAACACCACGTGCATCACATCATCGATACCCCGCAGCTGGATACGCTTGAGCTCCTTGGAGCGGGCGTGTACGCGTTCCGGGCAATCGGGGAATGCCTGGTACTTGGCCTGCTCCTCCACAGACGCCTTCAGGCGCAGGGAGCCGCCGGAGTTCTCAAAGAACAGACGCTTGCCGAACTCGGGGTCGGCATCCACATAGCAGAAGCGCTCCTTGATCTCCGCAGACAGGGCGGGGTCAAACAGCAGACCATGCTCATAGTTTTCCATAGGGATCTCCTTTTTCCATTCCATCTGTAAATTATTTGTTTACTTGGCAGCCTGGGGCTTGTCGAAGCGGCGGCCCACGCCGGTGATGGCGCTGAGGGTGAACAGGACGATCAGCATGATGCTCTGGAAGTTGTAGGGGATGAAGTCCAGGAAGGAGAAGGACTCACCCACCACACCGCTGGCGATGGCCAGACTCACCGCGTTCAGGCACACGGGGTTGTAGGGGACCAGACCGGCGAAACCGGTGCTGATGCCATCCATCAGGTTGGAGCCGCGGGTACGCTCGATGTTGTGGGTCTCCAGCAGCTTGCGGACCAGCGGGCCCACAAACAGGATGGTGATGGAGGCCGCGCCGATGGCCACGCTGCCCACGAAGCAGATCAGGATGGTGACCAGCTCCGCCTGACGCGGGGTCTTGCTGGCGTTGTGCAGCTTGCCCAGCATGATGTCAAACACACCGCTGCGGGTAAGCATCTCCAGCAGGGCGAACATGAAGAAGCTGAAGCAGATGACGTTCAGCATGCCGGTGAGGCCGGCGCCGATGGGGCCGGCGGCGTCCACCATCTTGGCGGGCTCAATGAAGCCGAGCGCCAGGCACAGCACGAAGCCCACCAGGTCGCAGACGATCAGAGTGCCGATGAGGTTCCAGCCCTTGAGCATCAGGATGATCATGATGACGGGGATCACCAGCATGATCAGGGTCTTGGCGTAGGAGGCGTCCACCAGCTCCGGCAGGGTCACGGCCTCGGAGGTGCGGAAGCCGATGATGACGAACAGGACGGCGGAAACCACGCCGGCGATCAGGGAGTAGGGCAGACGGGTGCGGACCACGTCGCGGACCTCAGCGCCCTGAGTCAGGGCAGAGGCGATGGTGGTATCGGAAATGGGGGCTAGGTTGTCGCCGAAGATGGCGCCGCTGACGATAGCGCCCACCACAACGGCAGGATTGGCGCCCACGGTGGTGGCCACGGGCAGCAGCACCGGCAGAACAGCCACAATGGCGCCGTTGGAGGTACCGCAGGCCGTGGAGATCAGTGCGCAGATGATAAAGCCCACCAGCGGCAGGAAACCGGCGCTGAGGCCCAGCTCCGTCACCAGCCAGGTCAGGCCCTGGATCAGACCGCTCTGGCGCAGCTCCTGAGACAGGACGCCGGCCAGCAGAAAGGCAAAGATAATGACGCACAGGGTATCGTTCTTCAGGCCCGCGACCACTGCCTTCTCAAATTCCTTCTTGTCCTTGGCCAGCAGGAAGGCGGTGCACAGGCCGGCGAAGCCCGCCATGCAGAACAGGACCAGAGAGACCTTCTGCAGGGCTGCAATGGTGATCATCAGTGCCATGAACACCAACAGCGGCAGGCACGCGCCGAAGGTGCCGCCATAGAACTGCATCTTCTTTTGATTTTCCATTTCTCATCTTCTCCTTTTTTTGGTGATTCCCGCCGAAAGCGGTGGAGGACTGTGGTCTCCGGCAGGTTTGTTCACATCTTATTCATACAAGATAGAAAGTCAATAGGTTTTCAACAATTTACACCGCCGCTGTTGCATTTTCTACAAAATATACAGTATAATGTTGTTGCGGCAACAACAATTGCCGCAGACTTTGTGACAGAAGGAGTTTTGCCCTATGGACACCAGCTTGCAGCAGCGCATCCAGAGCGCCGATCTCACCCGCACGGAAAAGCGCATCGCCGACTACTTTCTCGACCACAGTGAGTCGCTGTACTTCATGACCGCCCGAGACATCGCCCAGGAGCTGGGCGTCAGCGACACGTCCATCATCCGGCTGTGCCGCACCCTGGGCTACCGCGGCTTCCGCGAATTACAGGAGAGCCAGCGGGCGGAGCTGGCTCAGGTCATGGAGAGCGGCCGCTACGTCATCCCCCGGCAGCAGGTGGAGGGCAAGCTGGAGCAGTACCAGAACTGCAGCCCGTTCCAGTGCCTGCAGCTGGCCATGGAGACGCTGCAGGAGACGTACCGGAAGAACCGGCCGGAGAAATTTGAGCGGGCCGCCCAGCTCCTTTTGCAGAGCGAGCACATCTTCATCTCCGGCTTCCGCGGCTTTTCCGGCTCCGCCCGTTATATGGGGGTGCTGCTGTCCCAGTACATCAACCGCGTCACCTACTATTGCGATGCGGACACCCGCTGCGTGGAGGGTCTCATTGACTACGGCTCTCAGGACTGCGTAGTGGTTTTCGGCGCGGAGCGCTACTCCCGCATGTCCTGCGTGCTGGCCCAGATCGCCCGGGACGCCCATTGCCGTCTGATCGTTATCACCGACAAGCTCACCGCACCTCTGGCCGTGGGGGCGGACATCGTGCTGCTGGCGGATTTCACCAGTCCCACCGCCGTCAACTCCTATCTGGGTGTGAACTTTCTGGTGGAGGCCATCGCCTTCGAGGTCAGCCGCCAGCTGGGCGTCTTTCCCCAGCAGCGGCTGTCCCGCATGGACCACTACCTGTCGGAGCTGCATCTGTATTGATGCGTGCCCAAAAATGAACAGCACCCCATTTGTTAGACAAGCATGGTAAAATACCTGTACTAAGAAATGGGGTGTTTTTCTATGTCAAGGGGAGCAGAGGGCAAGCGGTATCCACCGGAATTCAGAAAAATGGCCGCAGAGGCGATGCCGCAGGAGCCGCCGGTCCTGCGGCCGAAGGGGTAACGGCGCTTACCTCTCCACCAGATGGACGTTCAGGTGGTCGTAGGTCATCTCCACCCCCGCCGCAGCAAAGGCATCGCGCAGGTTCTCGTTCAGCGCGAAGAAAGCGCTCCAGTAGTCCTCCGCCCTGGTCCAGCAGCGGACGCTGTACTCAATGGCGCTGCTGCCGTACTCCGTCAGATACACCACCGGCGCAGGCTCCGGCAGCACATTGGGCGTGGCCGCCACCGCCGCCAGACAGGCGGCCTTCACCGTCTCGGTGGGCGCGTCGTAGGAGGCCGTCACGGTCCGCACCACCCGCCGCCGGCCCATGGCCGTGTAGTTGATGATGCGGCTGGAGGACAGCTCCTTGTTGGGCTGCATGACGAACTGGCCGTCCGGCGTCTCGATCTTCGTATGGTTCAGGGTGATCTCCCGCACCGTGCCCGCGGTGTCCGCCACCTCGATGTCGTCGCCGATGTTGAAGGGGTGGGATGTCAGGATCACCAGACCGCCGGCCACGTTGCCCAGAATGTCCTCCGCCGCCAGAGTCACGCCCAGCGTCAGCACCGACACCAGCGCCGTCAGGGACGAGGTGTTCAGTCCCAGGGCCTCCGCCGTGATAATGCCCGTCAGCAGATAAAGTACCACCTTGGCCGATGTCAGGACGATCTGGCGCAGGCGGGCAGTCAGCTTTTTGCTGCGGTCCAGCAGCCGTTTGGCCAGCTTTAACAGCAGCCGCGACACGATGAGGCACACCAGCAGCGTCAGCACCGCCGACAGAATGCGGCTCAGGCTGTACCCTCCCAGCGATGTCTCCAGTATTTTCGAAAGCTCTTGCATCGGAATGTCTCCTTTCTCATGCTGACACCAGTATAGCAAATTCCCTGCCGCTGCGCAATCGCATTCATAAAGAGGGGGCGGAACACGGTGCGTTCCGCCCCCTCTTTATCCGCTCTGCACCCCGCCGAAAACATCCCTGTCTCCTCCGCCGGAGCTTGTCGCAGCTGCACAAAATATCTGCATTTGCCAATTTTTACTTGTCAGGCAGAGCCGGCTCTGCTATGATAGACGCGAAAAATGCCAAAAAGGGGGTACTGCCATGGGCATATCCTACAACAACCTGTTCAAGCTGCTCATCGACAGGGGCTGGTCCAAAACGGAGTTTGCCCGCAAGGTGGGCATCAGCTCCAACACGCTGGCCAAGCTGTCGAAAAACGAGCCGGTGTCGCTGGAGGTGCTGGTGCGCATCTGCCGGCGGCTGGAATGCACACTGGGCGACGTGGTGCAGATCCTGCCGCTGGCCGCTATGGAGAAGCTGCGCACCGCTGCGGAGGAGGGGATACACAGATCATGAGCCAGACCAACGCAAACGGCGCCACGTTCATGGAAAAGCTGTCCACGTTCATCGTGGATAAGCGGAATCTGATCTTTCTCATCACCATCATCGGCCTCATTTTCTCCGCCTTTTCCCGTAACTGGGTCCAGGTGGAGAATGACCTGACCTTCTACCTGCCGGACGACTCTCAGACCAAGCAGGCGCTGGCCGTCATGGACGAGCAGTTCGTCACCTACGGCACGGCGGAGGTAATGGTGGCCAACGTCACACCGGCCCAGGCTCAGAAGCTGGCTGACAAGCTCCGGGACATCGAGGGTGTCCAGAGCCTGACCTACGACAAGACCACCGACCACTACAACGACATGTCCGCTCTGTTCTCCATCACCTTCGCCTACGACGAGGATGACGACGCCTGCCTGACGTCTCTGGATGCAGTGAAGGCAGCCCTCAGCGGTTATGACCTCTACGTCTCCACGGATCTGGGCAATACCCAGCAGGAGACCATTGAGCACGAGATCAGCGTCATTATGATCTACGTGGCCATCGTCATTGTCCTCGTGCTGACCTTCACCTCCGAGACCTACGGCGAGGTGCCGGTGCTGATTTTGACCTTCGTGGTGGCGCTGGTGCTGAATCAGGGCACCAACTTCCTGATGGGCAAGATCTCCTTCGTGTCCAACTCCGTCACCAGTATTCTGCAGCTGGCGCTGTCTATCGACTACGCCATCATCTTCTGCAACCGCTTCAAGGAGGAACACCGGCTGCTGGACCTGCGGGAGGCCGTCATCGTCTCCCTGAGCAAATCCATCCCCGAGATCGGCGCCAGCAGCCTGACCACCATCGGCGGTCTGGTGGCCATGCTGTTCATGCAGTTCAAGCTGGGCCCCGATATGGCCCTGTGCCTCATCAAATCCATCCTGTTCGCGCTGCTGTCCGCCTTCGTGGTGATGCCGGGCCTTCTGATGCTGTTCGGCCCCCTCATCGACCGGACGCAGCACCGCAGCTTCGTGCCCAAGATACCCTTCGTGGGCAATTTCGACTACGCCACGCGGCACGTGGTGCCCGTGATCTTCGCCCTGCTGATCACCGTGGGCTTCTTCCTGTCCTCCCGCTGCCCCTTCGCCTACGGGTACAGCCTGCTGACCACGCCCATCCAGAACGATAACCAGATCGCCGAGCAGATGATCGAGGACACCTTTACCTCCAGCAACATGCTGGCCCTGATGGTCCCCGCCGGCGACTACGACAAGGAGGCCGCCCTGCTGGCGGAGCTGGAGCAGTATGATGAGGTGGACCACACCATGGGCCTTGTGAATATCGAGGCCATGGACGGCTACACGCTGGCGGATAAGCTGACGCCCCGTCAGTTCGCGGAGCTGGCCGGTCTGGACTACGAGGCCGCACAGGTGGTCTACGCCGCCTATGCCGCCAACGACGGCGACTACGGCCAGCTGGTGGGCCATCTCTCCACCTACAAGGTGCCGCTGCTGGATATGTTCCTGTTCGTCTGCGACCAGATCGACGCCGGTGTGGTAACGCTCAGCGATGACCAGACCGCCGCCCTGAAGGAAGCCCAGACCCAGATGCTCAGCGCCAGGAACCAGCTGCGGGGCGAGGATCTCAGCCGTATGCTGGTATACCTGACCCTGCCGGAGAGCGGCGATGAGACGTACGCCTTCACCGATAAAATTCTGGACATCGCCCAGAAGTATTACCCCGACCAGAAGGTATATCTGGCCGGTGACTCCACCAACGAGTACGACTTCGAGAAGTCCTTTGCCATCGACAACAAGGTGGTGAGCATCGTGTCCATTCTGGTGGTCATGGTGGTGCTGCTGTTCACCTTCAAGTCCGCCGGTATGCCGGTGCTGCTGATTCTGGTGATCCAGGGCTGCATCTGGATCAACTTCTCCGTCCCCGCCGTCACCGGCAAGTACCTGTTCTATCTGAGCTACCTGATCGTCAGCTCCATCCAGATGGGCGCCAACATCGACTATGCCATCGTCATCGCCAGCCGCTATCAGGAGCTGAAGGCGAAGATGGCCCAGCGCAGCGCCATTGTAGAGACGCTGAACTTTGCCTTTCCCACCATCATCACCTCCGGCGCCATCATGTCCATCTGCGGCTTCCTCATCGGCAGCATGACCTCGGAGCCCGTCATCGCCGGCATCGGCGAGAGCCTGGGCCGCGGCACGGTGATCTCCATCATCATGGTCATGTTCGCCCTGCCCCAGGTCCTGCTGATCGGCAGCCGCGTCATCGACAAGACTTCCTTCTCCGTGCCATCCGTGGTGGCCAAGAAGAACAGCCGCGGCCGCATGACGGTGAACGGTATGGTGTACGGCCACATCAACGGCACGGTCCGCGGCATGATCCACGCCACGGTGGAGGGCGACGTAGACCTGACCATGCTCTCCGGAGCGGAGGGAGAGGAGGTACCCGACGATGAGGAAGAAGATTGACATACGGCATCTGGCCGCGGCTCTGCTGACAGCCCTGATGCTGCTGGCCTGCCTGCCCGTGACGCAGGCCGACGCTTCCGGCAATACCATCCACATCTCCTCGGAAGCGGAGCTTCGGGATCTGGCCGCCAGCTGCGCGCTGGACACCTGGTCCCGCGATAAAAACGTGGTGCTGGACAGCGACCTGACGCTGGCGGACCCGTCCTTCCTGCCCATCCCCACCTTCGGCGGCAGCTTTGACGGGCAGGGTCACACCATCCATAATGTCAGCATAACGGACAGTCTGTCCCCTGCCGGCCTGTTCGGCGTGGTACAGGCGGGCGGCTCCGTCCGCAGCCTCCATGTGGTGGGTACCGTCACCCCCTCCGGTGACGGCCGAAGCGTGGGCGGCATCGCCGGCGAGAACAACGGCGCCATCGAAAAGTGCAGCTTCACCGGCACGGTGTCCGGTCAGGTATACGTAGGCGGCATCGCCGGTCACACCGGCGCCTCCGGCAGTATCCTGGCCTGTGAGACCCGCGGCGCGGTCATCGGCGACAGCATGACCGGCGGCATCACGGGCTATAACGAGGGCCTGCTGGCCGACTGCACCAACAGCGCCTGCGTCAACGTGGAGAGCACCGATCCCCGTCTGGATCTGGAGGATCTGGATCTGACGCTGACGCCGGACCTGTCCAAGCTGGGGCAGGCCAACACCGGCGCCTCCGCCGCTGATACCGGCGGCATCGCCGGATACAGCGCCGGTACGCTGTCCGACTGTGTGAATCACGGCGCCGTGGGCTACCAGCACATCGGCTATAACACCGGCGGCGTGGTGGGCCGCAGCTGCGGCCAGCTCCTGCGCTGCCGCAACGACGGCGCCATCGCCGGACGCAAGGACGTGGGCGGCGTGGTGGGCCAGATCGAGCCCTATATCCAGATGGACGCCTCTCCCACCTATCTGTCGGAGCTGAACCGCCAGCTGTACGAGCTGAAGTCCCTGACCGATCAGGCCGCCAATGACGCCCAGGACGGTGCAGGCGGCGTGTCCGACCGGCTCAAAGACATGAACGACTACCTGAAGGACGCCCTCTCCGACCCGCAGGACCCCCTGGCCGCCATCACCGGCTTCGGCAGCCGCCTGAACGACCTGAACAACAGCGCCTCCGGCTCGGTGGACACCGTGGCGGACGACCTGCGGGGCATCAACAGCAAGTTCAATGAGGTATCCAACACCGTGCTGGCCGCCATCTCCGCCGCCGGCGACCCCGCCTCCGTCATCTCTGACGGCTCGCAGGGGAACATCGACAAGATCACGCTGGGCAAGACCTCTGCCTGTACCAACAGCGGTACGGTCAGCGGCGATGTCAACACCGGCGGCATTGCCGGCTCCATCGCCATCGAGTACGAGCTGGACCCGGAGGATGACGTCAGTGCCAGCCTCAGCGGCGAATACCGCCGCCAGTACGAGTACCGCGCCGTGGTGCAGCAGTGCGCCAACACCGGTGCCGTCTCCGCCAAGCGCAGCAACACCGGCGGCATCGCCGGGCGCATGGACCTCGGCCTCATCATCTCCTGTGAGAGCTACGGCAGCGTGGAAAGCGACAGCGGCAGCTGCGTGGGCGGCATCGCCGGTCTCACCGCTGCCACCGTCCGCAGCAGCTATGCCAAGTGTACCCTCAGCGGCAAAAAATACGTGGGCGGTATCGTGGGCTCCGGCGTGGCGGAGAGATCCGACGGCAGCGCCAGCACCGTTACCGGCTGCTGGTCGCTGGTGGACATCACCGGCTGCCAGCAGTACGAGGGCGCCGTCTCCGGCGCGGACACCGGTACGTTCACCGATAACTATTTCGTCTCCGACACACTGGCAGGCATCAACCGCCAGAGCTTCGCGGGCCGCGCGGAGCCTGTGAGCTTCGACACCCTCGCCGCGGCGGAGGGTATGCCCGGCGGCATGACCACCTTTACCCTGTCCTTCGTCTCCGACGGCAAGGTGCTGACCAGCCGCACCTTCTCCTACGGCGCATCCTTTGACAGCAGCGTCTATCCGCCGCTTCCGGAAAAGGACGGCATCTACGCCCACTGGGACCGCACCGACCTCCACGGCCTGCATCTGGACACGGTGGTCACCGCCGTCTATGACGCGCTGCTGCCCACCCTGTCCTCGGAGCAGACCCGCGAGGACGGCCGTCCCGTCATTCTGGCCGGCGGTGACTTCAACGACGGTGACACCATGGCCGCCACAGCCCTGACTCTGACGCCGGAGGAGTTCCACGCGGCAGACGGCAGCTTCGCAGACCGCGCTGCCAACTGGTTCTCCTACCTGAAGGAAGGGCAGCTGCCGCCCCTGACCGTGAACCGCCGCGTGGCGGAACAGTGGCGGGTATCCCTGCCCGATGACGGCCAGGAGACCCACACGCTGCGCTACCTGCCGTCTCAGGACGCATCGCACCTGCGGCTCTATGTCAACGACGGCGGCGGCTGGCAGGCCGTGTCCTACGACACCGTGGGCAGCTACCTCTCCTTCACCGCAGGCGGCGCCAGCCCCGAATTCGCCGTGGTCACCACCGCATCGGTGTGGTGGCCGCTGGCCGCGGCCATCGCCGTGTGCGTGGCCATCGTGCTGGCGATCCTGCTGGGACGGCGTCACTGCCGCCGGCGGAAGGCCGCCGCAGTCTCTGCCCCCGAGACGGTGGAGAATGCCGTTGAAAGCACGGAAACGCCCGCCCGCATCTCCCGCCCGGCCAAGAAGAAAAAGCGGCGCTGGTGGATCCCCGTCAGCATCGTTGCGGGCATCGCCGCTGCGGCGGCGGTGCTGCTGACCGCCACTGGTCTGGGCCGCCAGCTCAATGCCTGGCGTCTGCTGCACCGCGCCCTGAACGCCGACTCGCTGGCCATGACCGTCTCCGTCCAGAGCGGCGAGACCTTCACCGCCAGCGCCGATGTCTGCCGCACCAGGGCCGACACCACCCGCATCGTCACTGTCCGGTGGCAAGGCGTGACCGTCTACTGCACCGGCGATGCGGTGTATCTGGAGAACGGCCGCGCCTACCGTCTGAGCAGCAGCATGACCCTCTCCGACCTGGCCGCTCTGTTCCGCAAGGCCCATGTGGACTGCGAAAAGACGGATGCGGACACCCTGTATACGGCGGCGCTGTCCGCCGCCGACGCGGACGCCCTGCTGACGCTGCTGGAGCCGGAGGTGGGTGACCTCACCGGCATCGACAGGCTCACCGCCGTGCTGACCGTGGCCGATGGCCGCGCCCGGTCCCTCCGGCTCACTGCCGGGCCGGAGGACGCCCCCATCCTCACCGCTGTGATGGATTTCACCGCCAAGGTCACGGCGCCCCAGGTGCCGGAGGCGGTGACCGCCGCCATCGCCGGCGGTACGGAGCCGGAGAATACCGTGCTGCCCGCGGATACCCTGCGCCTGCTGCGGTCCTGGGCCGCCCTGCGCAGCAGGGAGGTACTGGCCGCCGACCTGACGCTGACGGCGGATTGCGGCCCTCTGGTGCTCCGCGACACCCTGCAATATGACCGCCGCACCGTGGACGGTCAGGATTTCACCGCCGTCCGCAAGGGCGCGCTGAGCCTGTACTTCTCCGGCGATAAGCTCTGCGATGCGGAAGGCCATGTTCTCACCACTGATGACGCTCTGGCCTCCCAGGCCCGGCTCCTTCAGCTGGCCTACCAGTTGGTGCTGAACGGCACCGCCGCCTGCACCCAGACCGGCGGCACAGATACCTATACTCTGACGCTGGACGAGGCGGGAGCTGCGGAGTTTGCCGCCGCCATCGCGCCGGATATCCAGTCCCAGCATGTCGACTTCACCGGCGGCCGCGTCACCATGGAGGTGCAGGACACCCAGCTGTGCAGCGTCCGTATCACCTGCTCCGGCAGCATCAGTGTGGCGCTGACGGAGGCCAACGCCTCCCTGAGCGCCGATATCCGGTTCGTCTCCCGCAATTACCCGTTCCCCCGCGCGGTGCTGAATGCGCTGCAATAACAAAAGAGAGAAGGCAATAGCATGGGAAACCGCATCATCTGCATCAGCCGCCAGTTCGGCAGCGGCGGCCATGAGATCTCCGTCAAGACCGCGGACCTGCTGCGTCTGCGCGTCTATGAAAAGGAGCTGGTACATCTGGCCTGCGAATACGGCGAGCTATCGGAGTCCGTCATGAGCGATTCCGATGAAAAGGCCACCAACCCCTACCTGTTCCGCACCGTCCACGAGGGCAACTACCATGTCGTGCGGGGCAAGCCCACGTCCGAGGTGCTGTTCGCCCTGCAAAGCCACGAGATCCGCCGCATCGCCCGCAGGGAGGAGTGCGTGTTTGTGGGCCGCTGCGCCGACTATGTCCTGCGGGATGCGGATGTTCGCCTGCTGCGGGTATTCGTCTCCGCGCCGGAGGAACAGCGCATTGCCCGTAAGATGGAGCAGGAGCATCTGACCCAGCCTCAGGCGGTGCGGCTGCTGCGGAAAATGGACAAACAGCGCCGGAAATACTATGAGACCTACACCCACCATGTCTGGGGCGACAGCACCAACTACGACCTGTGCATCGACACATCCACCTGTACGCTGGACGAGGCGGCGGCCCGGATCGCCGACCGCTTCCGCGCCATGGCGTAGCGTCAGAAGGGCTTTTATGCAGCAAGACAAGACATTTCTCGGTACGGAGCCGGTAGGGCGGCTCCTGTTCCAGCTGGCGGTCCCCACGGTGACGGCCCAGCTGGTAAATATGCTCTACAACATCGTGGACCGCATCTACATTGGTCACATGCCCGGCGACGGAAGCCTGGCCCTCACCGGTGTGGGCGTGTGCATGCCCCTCATCATGATCGTCTCCGCCTTCGCGGCACTGGTGGCCTCCGGCGGTGCGCCCCGTGCCTCCATTGCCATGGGCCGCGGCGACCACGCCGGCGCGGAGCGGCTGCTGGGCGGCTGCGCTGCCCTGCTGCTCCTGTTGTCCCTGACCCTCACCGCCGTGCTGCTTCTGTGGGGCCGCGACCTCCTGCTGCTGTTCGGCGCCAGCGAGAACACCGTCGCCTACGCCGCCGACTACATGGGTGTCTATGCCGTCGGCACCGTGTTCGTCCAGCTGACGCTGGGCCTCAACGCCTTCGTGACGGCCCAGGGCTTCGCCCGGACCGGCATGCTGACGGTGCTCATCGGCGCGCTGGCCAATATCGCGCTGGACCCGCTGTTCATCTTCGCTCTGGACATGGGCGTGCGGGGCGCGGCGCTGGCCACCGTGCTGTCTCAGGCCCTGTCCTGCGTCTGGGTCACATCGTTCCTCTGCGGCAAAAAGACGCTGCTGCGCCTGCGGCGGGAGAACCTGCTGTCCGGTCTGCGGCTGGTGCCGCCCTGCATCGCGCTGGGATCGTCCTCTTTTGTCATGCAGGCCAGTGAGAGCGTCATCTCCGTGTGCTTCAACTCCTCCCTCCTGAAATACGGCGGGGATCTGGCCGTGGGCGCCATGACCATCCTCACCAGCGTCATGCAGTTCGCCCTGCTGCCCCTGACTGGTCTGTCTCAGGGCGCTCAGCCCATTACCAGCTACAACTACGGCGCCCGGAACACAGACCGCGTCCGGCAGAGCTTCCGCCTGCTGCTGCGCGCCTGCCTCATCTACTCTATGATGCTGTGGGCCTTCGTGATGCTGTGCCCCCGGGTGTTCGCTGGTCTGTTCACCACCGACGCGGCCCTGCTGGCCTTCACCTCCAGGGCACTGCGCATCTACTGCGGTGGGCTGGGCCTGTTCGGCATCCAGATCGCCTGCCAGATGACTCTGGTCTCCACCGGAAACGCTGTCTGCTCCATCATTGTAGCGGTGCTGCGGAAGTTCGTGCTGCTGATCCCCCTGATCTACATCCTGCCCTGCTTCCTGCCGGACCCCACAACAGCCGTCTATCTGGCGGAGCCCGTGGCTGACGTGCTGGCGGTGACGTTCACCGCCGTCCTGTTCTCGGTGCAGTTCAAAAAGTCCCTGCAAAAGCTGGAGACGCCCCTGCAATAATTTATACCCAAAAGCGCGCAAAAAAGCGCCCGTCCTTCCGGACGGGCGCTTTTCAGTGCTTGTCGTATATCCCTTACTCGGCCTCGGCCAGCGCCTTGGCGGCGGCGATCGCCTTCTCCTGAGCTGCGGCGGGGCAGTCCTCGTAGCGGACGAAGTTGAAGGTGAACGTACCGCGGGACTGGGTCATGGACCGCAGATCAATGGCGTAGCTCATCATCTCGGCCATGGGCACCTCGGCCTCCAGCACGGTCTCGCCGTCTCCGGTGGGGTTCATGCCCATCACGCGGCCGCGGCGCTTGTTCAGGTCGCCCATCACGTCGCCCACGTAGTTGTCGGGCACGGTGACCTTCAGCTCACCGATGGGCTCCATCAGCACGGGCTTGGCCTCGGGCAGAGCGGCCTTGAACGCCAGGTTGGCGGCCAGCTTGAACGCGATCTCGGAGGAGTCCACGGGGTGGTAGGAGCCGTCCACCAGAGTGGCCTTCAGGAACACCACGGGATAGCCGGCCAGCACGCCGTGCAGGCAGCTCTCGCGCAGGCCCTTTTCCACGGCGGGGAAGTAGTTCTTGGGCACGGAGCCGCCGAACACGTTCTCCTCAAAGATCATATCCTCCTGCTCGCTCTGGGGCTCGAAGATAATGTGAACATCGCCGAACTGGCCGCTGCCGCCGGTCTGCTTCTTATAGCGGCCCTGCTTGCGGACGGTGCTGCGGATCTTCTCACGATAGGCAACACGCGGGGTATCCAGCTCGGAATCCACGCCGAAGCGGGACTTCAGCTTGCTGCACAGCACGTCGATCTGGATGTCGCCGGCGCCGGAGATCACGGTCTGGTGAGTCTCGGCGTTATTGGTGACGGAGAAGGTAGGATCCTCCTCGTTCAGCTTGTTCAGGCCGGTACCCAGCTTCTCGATCTCCTGCTTGGTCTTGGGGGAGATCGCCCGCTCGTAGCAGGCGGGGGCAAAGGCCAGAGGCGCAAACTTCACATAGGTCTTGGGCTCGCACAGGCTGTCGCCGGTCTTGACCTTGTCCATCTTGCCGATGGCGCCGATGTCGCCGCAGCAGATCTCCTTGGTCTCCTCGGTCTTCTTGCCCTTCATGACGTACAGACGGCCCAGCTTCTCGGTGTTGCCGGTGGTCATGTTGTACAGGGACATATCGCTGGTGACCTTGCCGCGGATAACCTTGATCATGGAGAACTTGCCGTACTGGTCGGAGATGGTCTTGAACACGAAGGCAGCGGCGGAGCCGTTGGGATCGTGAGCCACCTCAATCGCGTTGCCGTCGTCGTCTTCAGCGGCCTCGGCGGGCATATCGGTAGCCACGGGCACCAGGTCCACGATGGTCTGCATCAGCATCTCCACGCCCATACCGGTGGCGGCGCTGCCGCACAGCACGGGGCACACGCTGCCCTCGCGCACGCCGATCTGCAGGCCCTTGGCCATGTCCTCGGCGGACAGCTCCATGGTCTCGAAGAACTTCTCCATCAGCTCCTCATCGGCGCCGGCGGCGGCCTCCATCAGCTCAGCGCGGAGGGCCTCCACCTCGTCGGCCATGTCGGCGGGAATAGCGCACTCGCCCTTGGCGTCGTAGGCCTTGTTGTGCAGCAGGTCCACAATGACGGTGACGGCCTTGTTGCCGTCGGCCTTGGTGGCCACGATAGGGGCAATGGCGGTGCCGTACTTGGCCTTGACGGCCTCGATGCAGGATGCGTAGTCGGCGTTGGCCTCCTCCACGCGGTTGATGAACATCATGCGGGGCTTCTTGCCCAGCATCTTCCAGGTGCGCTCCATACCCACGGACAGACCGTCCTTAGCGTTGCCCACGATGACGGCGCACTCGGCGGCGCGGATGGCGCACACCGCCTCGCCGGAGAAATCGAAGTTGCCGGGAGCGTCCATGACGTTGATCTTCTTGCCCTTATACATAACGGGGGCAAAGGCCAGGGAGATGGAGATCTGGCGCTTGATCTCCTCGGCGTCGTAGTCGCAGGTGGTGTTGCCGTCGGCGGTCTTGCCCAGACGGTCGATGCCCTTGGTCATAAACAGCATCTGCTCGACCAGCGAGGTCTTGCCGGACCCGCCGTGGCCCAGCAGCGCAATATTGCGAATGTCATTAGCAGTCATAGTGGTGATGTACTCCCTTCATTTTCTTCAAGTCCGCCGCCCACACGGCTGCGGACAGTAGCTCAATGTACCGATTATAGCTTATATTGCAGGACCTGACAACCATTATTTTGTGGATTTGTAGGAAAATTCCCTGTCCGTGCAGGCTTTTTCGGCAACTTATACAATTTCCCTTCCGCCGTACTGGGCAGGTCGACGAGGGCCGGCAGACATCCCTTGCGCCGCCGCAGAAAACGTGCTATAATGGTGGATATGTTTGCGGGCATGATGGAATTGGTAGACATGCGAGATTTAGGTTCTCGTGCTCACGCGTTGGGGTTCGAGTCCCCATGCCCGCACCAAAAATGTCCGCCCCTGCGGGCCGTCCCTTTTTGGTGCGCGCTTTTGCGCTGCAAAAGCGGTCGCCTGCGGGCGGATAACCGAACGCGCAAGGGAAACCCGACCAAGGTTTCCCTTGCACACATTCCCTTCCTTGCGGTATACGCGGGTTCCGTGCGCCCTGCCATGACCGCAGGATGCCCACGAAATGTCCGCCCCTGCGGGCCGCCCCTTTTTGGTGCGCGCTTTTGCGCTGCAAAAGCGGTCGCCTGCAAGCGGACAACCGCACGCGCAAGGGAAACCCGATCAGGGTTTCCCTTGCATATCTTGAACAGAGGACGCCATGGCCCACACGCTGGATGACCGGCTGATCTGCGAGATCTTGTCGGTGTCGGAGGAGATACCCGCCGACCGCGTGGACATGAAGCGTTTTCAGCGGCCGGAGTGCTATCGGACGAAACAGGAGGAGCTGCCATGAAACGTATCGCATCCATACAGGATATCTCCTGCCTGGGCCGCTGTTCCCTGACCGTGGCGCTGCCGGTGATCTCCGCTCTGGGCGTGGAGTGCGCCATCGTGCCCACCGCTGTCCTCAGCGCCCACACCGCCTTCCCCGGCTTTGTCAGCCGCGACCTGACGGACCAGCTTGACGCCATCGCCGCCCACTGGCAGGCCCAGCACGTCCACTTCGATGCGCTGTATACCGGCTACATCGCCTCCGTACCCCAGGTGCAGCAGGTGCTGGACTTCTTTGACGCGGTAAAAAGCCCCGATACCATGATCTTCGTGGACCCCGCCATGGCGGACCACGGCAAGCTCTATTCCGGCTTTGGCCCCGACTTCCCCGCCGCCATGGCGCGGGTGGTGGCCCGGGCCGACGTGGCCATGCCCAATCTGACAGAGGCATGTCTCCTCACCGGTACGCCCTACCGCGAGGACATGGACGAGCCCATGACCCGCGAGCTGCTGCAAAAAGTAGCGGCGCTGGGTGCCGGAAAAGTGGTGCTCACCGGCGTGTCCTTCACGCCGGACAGGCTGGGCGCCATGGGCTACGACAGCGCCGACGGCCGGTTCTTCACGTGTCTGGACCGGCGGCAGACCGGCTCCTACCACGGCACCGGCGACATCTTCGCCGCCACGGTGGTGGGCGGCATGATGCGGGGCCTGCCGCTGGAGGATGCCGTCTCTCTGGCGGTGCGCTTCACCCTCTCCTGCATTGATGTCACGGCTCAGGACCCCTGCGCCGCCTGGTACGGCGTGGAGTTCGAGAAGGCCCTGCCCCTGCTGTGCGACGCCGCCCGCGCCCTGCCTGAGAATTAAAAAGAATAAAAAAAGCACCCGCGGCACTTCAAAGTGCCGCGGGTGCTCTTTTGTCATCACTCGCTGCGGGGATAGGGCTTCTTCTCGTCGGTGAGCCCCGCCAGATAATCCATGCTGGTGTTCAGTGCCAGCGCCACGCGGCGGCACTGCTCAAAGCTGAGATAGCGCTCGCCCCGCTCGATCTTGGAATACGCGCTCTGGTCGATGCCGGTCAGCATCTGCATCTTGACCTGCGTAAATCCCCGCTCTTTTCTGAGTTCCCGTAATCTGCTCATCAAAATCACCATAAATATTATGGCAAATTGTCCTATTGCATTTAGGGTTAAATTGTCCTATAATTTTTGCAGGGGGTGATGTTATGACGGAAGTTGAAGCCTATCACGAAATGTATCTGACCATGGCTCGCGCCGCCGAGCAGGCCATCCGCCTGCTGGTGGAGGCGCAGCAAGCCTGTGAAACGCTTTACATGGAGAGCACGGAACAGGCGCCGGCGAAATCCTGACTATAAAAAAAGCACCCGCGGCATGCCCGCGGGTGCTTTTTTTATTCTCCTTCGCCCTCCGGCTTCCCCTCTCCGGGAGCCTCCTCCGGCGCAGGGGGCTCCGACGCCTTCGCCGGTTCCTCCTCGGGTGCGTCGAAGTCCGGCATGGGTACCGGCTCGGACACCATGTTGATGTGCTTGGCGGGCGCCTCGATGGTCTCCGGCACACTGGGGCGGAACAGCTTCCGCTCCTGCTCTCTGGTGGCGCCGTAGTTGTCCACCGTCTCGGGGTCGCGGCCCTCGATAATGGCCATCATCACCTGACCGGTGATGGTCTCCTTCTTCAGCAGGTACGCGGCGATCTTGTCCAGCAGCTCCCGGTTGTCCTGCAAAATCCTCTTGGCCTCCTGATGGCATTGACGGATGATCTTGATGGTCTCGCGGTCCGCCGCGGCGTAGGTCTCCTGCGCGCAGGTCATGGAGTAACTGCCGTCCAGGTACTGGCTCTGGATGGTGCCCAGCGCCATCATATCGAACTCGTCGCACATGCCGAACCGCGCCACCAGATTCCGCGCCAGCTCCGTGGCCCGCTCGATGTCGTTGGCCGCGCCGGAGGTCATGGTGTCGCACACGATCTCCTCGCTGGAGCGGCCTGCCAGCAGCGTGCGGATCTCCGCCAGAATGTCCTCTCTGGACATGAGGAACTTCTCCTCCTCCGGCAGGTGCAGCGTATAGCCCAGCGCCCCCTGGGTGTGGGGTACGATGGTGATCTTGCTCACCGGCTGGGCGTTCTTCTGCTTGGCCGCCACCAGCGCATGACCCACCTCGTGATAGGCGATGATGCGCTTTTCCTCCTCGGTGATGACGGTGCCCTTCTTCTCCGAGCCGGCGATGACCAGCTCAAAGGACACCAGCAGATCGTTCTGGTTCACAGCCTTGCGGCCCTTGCGGACGGCCCGCAGCGCCGCCTCGTTCACCAGATTGGCCAGATCCGCGCCCACGCATCCGGCGGTAGCCTGGGCGATCTTGTTCAGGTCCACATCCTCGGCCAGACGGATGTTGCGGGTGTGTACCTGCAGCGTGGCCAGACGACCCGCCAGATTGGGCCGATCCACGGTGATGCGCCGGTCGAAGCGTCCCGGGCGCAGCAGTGCCTTGTCCAGCACCTCGGGGCGGTTGGTAGCGCCCAGCACGATAACGCCCTTGCTGGGATCGAAGCCATCCAGCTCCGCCAGCAGCTGGTTCAGCGTCTGCTCGCGCTCGTCGTTGCCGCCGAACTTACCGCCGTCGCGGGACTTGCCGATGGTGTCGATCTCGTCGATGAAAATGATGCACGGGGCCACCTTGGCAGCCTCCTTGAACAGGTCGCGGACACGGCTGGCGCCCACGCCCACGAACATTTCCACGAAGTCGGAACCGGAAATGGAGAAGAACGGCACCCCCGCCTCACCGGCCACAGCCTTGGCCAGCAGGGTCTTGCCGGTACCGGGGGAACCCACCAGCAGCGCGCCCTTGGGCAGCTTGGCGCCGATGGCGGTATACTTGCCGGGGTTGTGGAGGAAGTCAATGATCTCCTCCAGAGACTCCTTGGCCTCGTCCTGACCGGCCACATCCTTGAACGTGACGCCGGTGGACTTCTCCATATACACCTTGGCGTTGGACTTGCCCACGCTGCCGATGCCGCCGAAGCCGCTGCCGCCGCCGCTCTTGGCCAGCATCCGCAGCAGCAGCATGAACAGTCCCACCATGATGAGCGTGGGCAGGATGTAGCTGACCATGAACGCCAGCACCGGATTCATCTGCGCCTCGTAATAGCCGGTGTAGGCCACCTTGTGCTCCTTCAGCAGAGGCAGCAGGGACGTATCGTTGAGATACGCGGTATACAGCGTCAGCTTCGTGTCCTTGGACTGGGTGTAGGACTTGGCGGGCACGTTGCTGTCCTCGTCCTGTTCCTCTGTGTAGGTGTAGCCCTCCACCGGCGTGATGTAGATGGCGTCGTCCTTGAACAGGACCTCCTTCGCCTTATCGTTTTCGATAAGATCCAGCATCTCGCTGTACTTGATCTCGTGGCTGGTGGACTTGTTGGTGGCGTTGCGGTTGTAGGCGTTGAGGTAGTTGAATCCCACCGTCAGCACCAGTGCCCACGCCACCAGCGTCAGGATTCCCCGCAGGTTATTGCGTCCCTTTCCATTTTTATTGTTGTTCTGATCGTTGTTGGCCATGTGTATCCTCCGTAAAAAACCGTCAGCCGGAGTGCCTCCGCTCTCGGCGGCGCGGCCCTCCCGCGGTATACCTTCGCAGTATCGCACAGTATACCACACTTGTCCAAATGTCACAAGCGGCACATCGTCGGATTTTCTGTAAAATTTCTATGAATGGCGCTTTATCTCGCCGAAATATTGTGTTATACTGGTCAGTAATTCAAGAAAAATGAGGTCATACCCATGAAAGATATGAAGGATACCGAGCGCCGCCGTCCCCTGCCGGACGCGGAGGCCGACGGCGTCATCGAGGGCCGCAACGCGGTGATCGAAGCCCTGCGGGTGGGCACCGCCATCGACAAGATCTACATCGCCAAGGGCGAGACGGACAAGACCCTGGGCCACATCGCCTCCAGGGCCCGGGACGCGGGCATCGTGGTGGTGGAGGCCGACCGCCGCAAGCTGGACGGCATTTCCCGCACCCACGCCCATCAGGGCGTCATCGCTCTGGCCGCCGTGCGGGAGTACGTCACGGTGGAGAGCATCCTCTCCGCGGCAGCAGAGAGGGGGGAGCCGCCCCTGCTGGTGGTATGCGACGAGATCTCCGACCCCCACAATCTGGGCGCCATCCTCCGCACCGCCGAGTGCGCCGGAGCCCACGGCGTCATCATCCCCAAGCGCCGCTCTGCCGGTCTGACCGCCGTGGTGGCCAAGACCTCCGCCGGCGCGGTGAGCTATATCCCCGTGGCGCGGGTGGCCAACATCCCCTCCCTGCTGAAGGACCTGAAAAAGCAGGGCGTCTGGGTATTCGGCACCGCCGCCGACGGCACTACCGATCTCTATACCGCGGACCTGAAGGGCCCCGCCGCCATCGTCATCGGCTCCGAGGGCAGCGGCATGACCCGCCTTGTCTCCGAGAACTGTGATTTTCTGGTAAGCATCCCCATGAAAGGCCGCATCTCCTCTCTGAACGCCTCCGCCGCCGCAGCCATTTTGCTGTACGAGGCGGTGCGCCAGCGGAGCTGACGGCGTTGCATCGTACTATGAACAGGCGTGACGACCCACAACTGGATACGCCCGTCCCCCGGGACGAGCTCTCGCTGGACGCCATCCTTGCCGAATACGGCAGGGGTGGGCGTCAGCCTGCCCCTGCGCCGGAGACTCCCCCTGCACCGACGCCCCCGCCCGAACCCGACCCCGTCCCCGTGCCTGACCCCGTTCCCATTCCCGAGCCGGAGCCCGTTCCCGCGCCCGATCCTGTGCCTGCACCTCTGTCCGACACACCGGACCGTGTCAGTCTGAAGGATGTCATGAGCCAGACGGTGGATGCCGTGCTGGAGGACGAGGAGGACGGCGTCATTGACGCTCCCGTGCCCCTGGGCCAGCGGCTCTCCGGCCTGCTGCACCGCCTCACGGACCGCCGCAGCGCCCGGCCCCGCGGCCTTTCTCAGGAAACGGAGCAGCTGTTCGACGACCCCGAGGACGAGCCGGAGCCGGAGGAACCGGAGGAGCCGGAGCCCCGCATGGACGACGCCCTGCGGGAGGAAAAGCACCGCTGCAACCGACTGCGCCGCGGTCTGGTGTTCGCCGCGCTGCCCGTGCTTCTTCTGGTGGTGGCCGCCGTGCTGCAGGAGCTGGAAATGCTGCCGCCCGCATGGCTGGACGCCGCGCCGCTGCGGTGCATCGTGCTGGGCGGCGGCCTGCTGCTGACGGCGCTTCTGTGCCTGCCGGTATGGCAGACGGCCTTCCGCATGCTCCGCGACGGGCAGGTAGGCTGCGAGCTGTGCGCCGGCGTTGCGGTGCTGGCGGATCTTCTCTGCTGCGCCGCCGGCGCCGTCACCGGCAGCACCCTCTCCACCCCCTACGCCGCGGCCGGCGCTCTGCTGATCCTCACCTGCCAGCTGGGCCTGTCCCTGACGGCGGAGACCCGCCGCATCGCCTTCCATCTGGCGGACCTCAACGGCGTACCGCCCTACGTGGTGTCCGTCCTGCCCGCCGGTGTCTGCAAGCAGCGGGGCGTGCTGGAGGGCTTCTACCGCAGCGCCATGCGCCCCGACCCCGCCCGCCGCTGGCAGAATTATGTACTGCCGCTGCTGCTCAGCGCGGCGGTGGTGCTGTCCGGCGTGGTGTGCTTCACCGCCCGCCCCATGGACGAGTTCCCCTGGGTGCTGGCCGCCCTCACCGGCGCCGGTGTCCAGCTGTCCCTGCCCCTGACCGGCTCCCTGCCCCTGTACTACCTGTCCCGCCGCCTGGAGCGCAGCGGCGCTGCCGCCGCCGGCTATGCCGGTGCCCGTGCCGTGGCCCGCTCCGGCCGCATGGTGCTCACCGATGACGATCTCTTCCCCGCCGGTACCGTGACCCTCAACGGCTACAAGGTCTACGGCGAGGAGCGCAGCCGCGCCGTGGGCTACGCCGCTTCGGTGGCCCGTGCCGCCGGCAGCAGCCTTGCTCCCCTGCTGGACCGCCAGCTCACGGCGGAGGGCGGGTTCCACATTCGCGTGGACGACCTGCGTTACTGCGAGGAGGGCGGCGTGGAGGCCGCCATCCACGGCGAGACCGTGCTGATGGGCAGCGCCTACTTTATGAAAAAGCGCCATGTGGCCCTCCCCCACGACCTGAAGCTCCAGACCGGCCTCTTTCTGTCGGTGGACGGCGTGCTGACGGCGGTGTTTGCCGTGAAGTATCAGCCCTCCCGCAACGCGGAGTGGGCTCTGCGGGCCATGCGCCGCTGCCATATCACGCCGGTGCTGGCCGTCCGCAGCAGCAACGTCACCCCGGGTCTCATCAAGCGGAAGTTCGGCGTGGACGCCAAGGTGGTCTACCCCGACGTGTCCACCCGTCTGGCTCTGGCCCAGCTGGCCGCCCAGCAGGGCGAGACGCCCAACGTCATCGTCTGCCGTGAGGGCCTGCTGCCTCTGGCCGAGTCAGTGGTAGGCAGCCGCCGCATGGTGCGGGCCGTCCGCACCGCCACGGTGCTCAGCTATATCGGTGCCCTGTGCGGCGTGCTGCTGGCCTACTACCTTACCTCTGTGGGGAATTTCGCGGTGCTGACGCCGCTGGCCATGGTGGTGTTTCTGCTGCTGTGGCTGCTGCCCACGCTGCTGATCGCCGGCCTTGTCCGCTACTTCTGACAAAAAAGAACGGAAAGCTCTGCTTTCCGTTCTTTTTTATCTGTTTTCACGCCTCCGTCGGCGCGGGCTCCGGCAGCTTCTCCGGCCAGCCCGGCCAGCTCTGGCGGATGAGATCCGCCACGCCGCCCCGTTCCAGACCCAGCACGGCCGCCAGCTCGCCATACAGCTGGTCCTCGGCCCGCTTGAGATAGCGCTCGTCCATCTGGCTCACCTTCTTGCCGTGGCGCAGGGCCCACGCCCGCTTGCGGCACACGTTGTGGATCATGGCGGCCAGCTCGCCGCACTGGCAGCGCATCACCACCTGATGATAGAAATCCTTGGCAGCGCGGATGCCCGGCTGCTCCGGCTTGCAGGGCGGCAGCGACGGGATGGACGCGATCAGCGCCAGCGCCTCCTCCCGGGTGATAACCGAGCGCATCAGCACTCCCGTGTCCACCGGTGTCATCACCGTACCGCTGCGGTACAGGGGCGTCAGGTGATAGTAAAGCCGTGTCCCGTCGTCATAGGCCAGGCCGGACGGTCCGATGCTCTCCACCCGACAAACGCCCTCGCCGCCGTACACTACCAGATCACCTGCTGCAAACATCTTGTCACTCTCCTTACACAAAACACTGTCCATACCGTTCTGCGCCGCGGTCCGCTCTCTCTTTCGTCCCCTCGGCGGCCTTTTTTCTGTATGATTATACCACACTTTGTCGAAAAATGGTAGGGCGATTTTTGGAAAATTCTGCGGGATTTTTCTTGCCGGACGGTGGATATACGGGAAAAATGTGGTACAATACGGGCATCGAAACTCAGCGAAAGGGGCATCTGCCTATGAAAAAGCCCGTCATCCACCCCACCGCCTTCGTGGCCCCCAACGCCACTCTCCGCGGTGACATCTCCCTTGCCGCGGACAGCAGCGTGTTTTACGGCGCGGTGCTGCGGGGGGACACCGCCTCCATCACCATCGGCGAGGGCAGCAATATTCAGGATAACTGTGTGGTCCACGTGGACCCCGGCCTGCCGGTAACGGTGGGCAAAAACGTCACCGTAGGCCACGGAGCCATCCTCCACGGCTGCACCGTCGGCGACGAGACGCTGATCGGCATGGGCGCCATCGTCCTCAACGGCGCCAAGATCGGCAGCCACTGTCTGATCGGCGCCGGTGCGCTGGTAACGCAGTCCACCGTCATCCCCGACGGCATGATGGCCCTTGGCTCTCCCGCCCGTGTGAAGTCTCCCCTGACGCCGGAGGCCATCGCCTCCCTGCACGAGACCGCTCTGCACTACCGGCAGGAGGCCCAGGAGCTCAAAGAGCAGGAAAACATATAACTCCCGCATAAACTGTGCATAAAAACACCGCATCCCCATGGGATGCGGTGTTTTTATGCAATTATGCAATGCTTTGCCGCTTACCCTGCGCGATCCGCCTGGATCAGCAGCTTCAGGGCCTCCACGCCCACCTCCACGGCGGCAGTGGTGTCCTCGCTCATCTCCTGGTCCAGACCGGCGGCCTCCCGCTCCTGGTTCCACACCACGTGGAAGCAGCTGCCGCAGCGGCACTTCAGCGCATCCGCCACCACGAACAGTGCGGCGGACTCCATCTCGCTGGCCTTGACGCCCAGCCGCTTCCACGCCTCCCACTTGTTCAGCAGCTCATAGGACACCGGCATCCGTGAGGGGCTGTGCTGGCCGTAGAACGCGTCCTTGCACTGCACCACGCCCACCTGCGTCCGCTTGCCCAGCGCTCTGGCGGCCTGCACCAGCGCGGTAGTCACCTCAAAGTTGGCCACCGCCGGATACTCGATGGGCGCATACTCCCGGCTGGTGTGTTCAAAGCGGATGGCGCCGGTGGCCACCACCACGTCGCCGGAGCGCACGTCCAGGTCGATGCCGCCGCAGGTGCCCACCCGCAGAAACGTGTCCGCGCCGATGTTGTGCAGCTCCTCCATGGCGATGGAGGCGGAAGGCCCGCCGATGCCGGTGGAACAGACGGACACCTTCTCCCCCAGCAGCGTGCCGGTATAGACAGTGTACTCCCGGTTCTGCGCCACGAAACGGGCGTCGTCGAACAGTGCGGCGATCTTCTCGCAGCGGCCCGGATCGCCGGGCAGGATCACATAGCGGCCCACGTCGCCCTCCACACAGTGGATGTGATATTGCTTTTCCAGATTTTGCATGGTCTGACCTCCCAGTATACGCGCAGTTGATTCTGCGCGGTAAAATACGTTTTGTATTTCCCGCCGTCTCAGGGGCAGGAACACACCGGCATATGTTTGAATAGTAATTATAACGTATTCCGCCGCAAAACGCAACGTTGTTTCCTCAAAAGCCAGAAATTGCATGATACGCCAGAGATCCGCACGGCTACGATGGCCGCCGCAGGCAGATACTAACTGCGGCGCAGCGCGCACAACCAGGAAAGGAGAATTTCTTCATCATGAAGCAGCTTTCTGCGATTTTTCTGGTGCTGGCCATGGTGCTGGCACTGACGGCCTGTGGCAAGGACGATGACCGGAACAACGGCGGCAGTCCCGGCCGCCCCGATACCAACCAGAGCCAGAACGCCCCGCAGGATAACGGCAGCGGCGGCAGCTGGCAGAACGGCACCGACACGCCCACCCAGCCCGGCGCCGGAGAAAACCGGCGAAATGGGGAGGATACGCTGCCCGGCACGCAGGCGGAGGGACGCACGGGCCGCGGCATCCTGCGCCGCGGCGCGGAGCGAACCGCCACCTTCCGCCAGATGCTGGAAAACGGCTATGTCCACGACAGCGACGGCTTCCTCGACGACGGCGAAAACACCAGCTGGTAACATTTTTCGCAAAAACAGCGGCAGTTTCCGCAAAAAATGCAGATGGGCGCAGGGAAAACAGATTTTTTGCCCTGTGCCCACTTGCATTTTTGAAAAAATGGGCTATGATATGGGGGAAAGAATATGTGCCGCCGCGGGCGGCAGAGAAAAGAAGGGTTTACTATGACAAAAATTGACATCGTATCCGGCTTTCTGGGCGCCGGCAAGACCACGCTCATCAAGAAGCTGCTGGCAGAGGCGTTTCAGGGTGAGAAGCTGGTGCTCATCGAAAACGAGTTCGGCGAGATCAGCATCGACGGCGGCTTCCTGAAGGAGTCCGGCGTCCAGATCAGCGAGATGCCCTCCGGCTGTATCTGCTGCTCTCTGGTAGGCGACTTCAACAAGGCGCTGAAGGATGTACATCAGCAGTTCGCCCCCGACCGCATTCTTATCGAGCCGTCCGGCGTGGGCAAGCTCAGCGACGTGATCGTGGCGGTGGAGAACACTGTCAAGGACGTGCCGGACATGAAGCTCAACAGCTTCGTCACCGTGGCCGACGCCACCAAGGTGAAGGTCTATATGAAGAACTTCGGCGAGTTCTACAACAACCAGATCGAGTCCGCCGGCACCATCATTCTCTCCCGCACCCAGAAGCTGACCCAGGAGAAGCTGGAAGCCGCCGTGGCCCTGCTGCGGGAAAAGAATCCCAACGCCGCCATCCTCACCACGCCGTGGGACGAGCTGGACGGCAAGACCATTCTCAGCGCCATCGAGAAGGTGTCGCTGGCCGATGAGCTGCTGGAGCGCATGCAGGCTGAGCACGCGGCGGACGAGGCGGCGCACCACCATCACGACCACGACGAGGACGATGACCATGAGCACTGCTGCCACCATGACCACGAGGAGCATGACCACTGCCATCATGACCATGATGAGGACGAGCATTGCCACCATCACGAGCATGACCACGAGGATCACGACGAGCATGAGCATCACCATCATCACCACGACGGCGAGGAGTGCGACGATCCCCACTGCGGCTGCCACCATCACCACCATCACGCCGACGAGGTGTTTACCAGCTGGGGCGTGGAGACGGTGAAGGTATTCACCGAGAGCGAGCTGGAGACCATCCTCACCGCGCTGGACAGCGGCGACTACGGCGCGATCCTCCGCGCCAAGGGTATCGTCCACAGCGAGGACGGAAAGTGGCTGCACTTCGACTTCGTGCCGGAGGAGCATCAGGTACGCTTCGGCGCCGCCGACTACACCGGCCGTCTGTGCGTCATCGGCTCCCAGCTGAAGGAGGACAAGCTGGCTGAGCTGTTCGGCCTGTAATTTACGTGAGGTACACCGTATGGATATTCCTGTTTATCTCATCGCCGGTTTCCTGGATTCCGGCAAGACCAGCTTCATCAACGGCATCCTGCAGGACGGCTTTGCCGCCGAGGACCGGACGCTGCTGCTGTGCTGCGAGGAGGGCGAGACGGCCTACGACCCCAAGGTGCTGGGCAACGTGTTCACCTACACCATCGACGAGCCGGAGCAGATGACGCCGGAGCTTTTCAAGAAGCTGGAAAAGCAGTACCGTCCCAAGCAGGTCATCATCGAGTACAACGGCATGTGGGCCATCGAGCCCCTGTATCGGGAGGGTCTGCCCGCCAACTGGATCCTGTATCAGATCATGTGCCTGGTGGACGCCAACACCTTTGAGCCGTATGTGCGGAACATGGGCCAGCTGATGATGGAGAAGATCTCCAACGCGGACCTGCTGATCTTCAACCGCTGCAATGAGCAGCTCCGCGCCCAGCTCCGCAGCCGCAACCTGCGGATGGTGAACCGCCGTGCCGACATCTATCTGGAGAACACCGACGGCACCAGCGAGGAGTATGTGACGCCGGAGATGTCCCCCTTCGACCTGTCCGGCGGCAAGCTGGAGGTGCCCGACGACGACTACGGCATCTGGTATGTGGATATGATGGACAACCCCGACCGCTATCAGGGCGTGGAGGTGTCCTTCAAGGCCATTATGTGCCACTCCAAGAAATTTAAGGGCGTTCACTGCCCGGGCCGGTTCGCCATGGTCTGCTGCGACAAGGACATGCAGTTTCTGGCGCTGGTATGCCGCGGCGAGGGGCTGGAAAACTTCAGGGACAAGGAGTGGGTGAAGATCCACGCCACCGTGAAGAAGGAGAAGTGCGACGCCTATCAGGGCGACGGCCCTGTGCTGTACGTCAGCAGCATCGCCGCCACCACCAAGCCCGCCAACGAGATGGTGTCCTTCTGATAACAAATCGTATTATCAAAGAAAAAGATGACGTTCTGTACTCACAGAACGTCATCTTTTTCGTCTTGCAGCGTGTATAACGTGATGCGGCTGGCATCGGTGTCCCGCAGCGCGATCACGGTGTCCAGCACCTGATAGGCGGTGATCCCGCCGAAGGGCGGGGTGTGCAGCGCGGTGACCTGCTGCCCGGGGAGAAAGCCCAGATCCTCCATGCGGCGGGCCTTCCGGGGCGGGAAGTCCAGCGCGGCTACGCGGCCGCTTTCGCCAGGAGGCAGCTGCGCCAACGTATACGTCATGTGTCATATCCCCCTTATGCCCCAGCCTATGCCGCCGGTCACTTCAGGGTGATGCTGTTGTGGAGAACGGTGGCGCTGTATAAAAACAGCACATCGGCATCGTCGGGAAACTCCACAACGCGTCCCAGCCGGTCAGAGGCCAGATACCGGATATCCACGGCGTACACCGTGCGATAGCTCTCCGCCAGCAGCGGGATGATGCTGCTGCCGAAGGAATCCCGGAACACCACCAGCGTCCTGTCCCACAGGGCGTCGGGGTTGTCGATACGCAGCAGGGAGCGGCTGCCGGACAGGAACAGGTCGTAGGGCGCGTCCTGCGCGGCGGTGAAATCGTATACGCCGCCGTCGGTGTCCGTCTCGTAGTTATGGACGGTGCAGCTCTCCAGCGTGGGGGAGGTCAGATAGGACAGCGTATCCGGCTCCAGCGGCTCCTCGGTCTTTCCCCAGTAGCTGCCGTGGAAATCCCCCTCCAGCGCGCACAGCGTCTCGTCCCGCGTGCCGGGCACCGGCGCACCCATGGCGGTCAGCAGTGCGTCCGCCGCGGGGCGCAGCTGCTCCTGCCGCCAATGGGGGTCGGTGCGGTAGTAGTCCGTCAGCGTCAGACCGGCGGCGATATCCACCGGCGTCAAAAAGTCCAGCGCGCCGCAGAGGTAGTCCGCCGTCTCCGCCGCGCCAGCGGGGACGTAGCCCTCCGGCGGCACGGTGAACTGCGCCTTGTCCGGCACCACCGCCAGATAGACGGTGCGTCCGGTGAAGTACAGGTCGTACAGATGCCGGAAGCGATAGGCGGCGCGGTCCAGCGAATCCGCATCGAAGGGAGCGTCCGTCTTGGCGGCGTAGCCCTCATAGACGTACACCGTGTCGGCGGGCGCGGAGGGCTGCGACGTATGGACGGGGAGCTTTGCCGCACCCAGCACCAGCGCCGCCGCCATCAGCAGGAACGCGCCCCGCTGCACCATCCTCCGTGTCACAGAATGTCCTCGTCGTAGGTGGCGCTGACGCCGTAGATGCCGTTCAGGTGGGTCATGAATGTGTCCACCAGATCATCCGCGCCGAAGACGGTGACCACATACTCGCCCACCTCGGCCACGACCAGCTTGTCGGGGAAGCCGCACATCCACTGGCGCTGCATGATGTTGTCACGCAGCTGCTGTGCCAGCTCAGCGGTGTCGCCGGTGGCGTGGTAGGCGGCGGCGGTGAAGGTGTTGGCGTTCATCATGTGGACAAGGGACGCGGCCTCATCCACCGCAGCGGTCTCCGGCAGACCCAGCTCGCTGTCCACCAGCGCACGATCCTTCAGGTCGAAGACGCCGGGGGCGTCCTCGCGGGCGTTGGCCTCGGAGAAATCGCCGCCGGCAACGGCAAACTTCTCGTCCTCACCGTAGGTGTTCCATACCGTCTCCAGTATGTTCAGGGCGCTGGTGGGCACTGCGGGCTTGTCGCCGCTGGCGTTGTTATTCTTATCGCCGCAGGCGGCAAGACTTAGCAGCAGCAAGGCAGAAAGCATCATGGATACGAACTTTTTCATGGAAATATCCTCCAAATTTTCAGTGTTTCCGCGCAGGGAAAAGAAAGCGCGGCTGTGGATAGGACGCAGCCGCGCTTTGTTTTGTTCCCGACGGGCGGGTCTTTTCCGTCCATACGTCGTTGCGCTCGCTTGCCATACACAAAGTATTGCCTGCGCTCCCGCGCCTCGTCTGAACGAAAAATCCCTCGCCCGTTAAGCGTTACAACCAGGTTTGGTCGAAGCCGTAGGGCAGCAGCTCCTTCAGGGCGAACTTCCTGCTCTCGCCCTTCTTATTCAGGCAGATGACGGTGAGATCGGGGGCGAACTCCATCATCACCTGGCGGCAGGTGCCGCAGGGGACGCAGTAGTCGTCGCTGCGTCCGGCGATGACGATGGTGTCGAAGTCGCGGTGCCCCTCGCTGACAGCCTTGAAGATGGCGGTGCGCTCGGCGCAGATGGTGGCGCCGTAGGCGGCGTTTTCGATGTTGCAGCCGGTGAACACCGTGCCGTCCTTGCACAGCAGGGCGGCGCCCACGGGGAAATGGGAATAGGGGACATAGGCCATATCCAGCATGTCGATGGCCTTCTGGCAAAGTGCCTGTTCGGTCATGGATGGTTCCTCCTTAGTATGGTGTATTCAGATAATTTAATTCAACTCAGTTCTGCCTGCCCGGTGTAGAGCTGGTAGTACTTGCCGTGCTGCGCCAGCAGCTGCTCGTGATTGCCGCGCTCGATGATGCGGCCCTGCTCCAGCACCAGAATGGCCTGGCTGTTGCGGACGGTGGACAGACGGTGGGCGATGACGAACACCGTGCGTCCCTCCATCAGGGAGTCCATGCCCCGCTCGATCAGGGTCTCGGTACGGGTGTCGATGGAGCTGGTGGCCTCGTCCAGAATGAGTACCGGCGGGTCGGACACGGCGGCCCGTGCGATGGCCAGCAGCTGGCGCTCGCCCTGACTGAGGCTGCCGCCGTCGCCGGTGATGACGGTGTCGTAGCCCTGGGGCAGGTGGCGGATGAAGCTGTCGGCGTTGGCCAGCTTCGCTGCGGCGCGGATCTCCTCATCCGTGGCGTCCAGCTTGCCGTAGCGGATGTTGTCGGCCACGGTGCCGGTGAACAGATGGGTATCCTGCAGCACAATGCCCAGCGAACGGCGCAGGGAATCCTTGGCGATGTCCTTCACGTCGATGCCGTCGTAGGTGATAATACCCTGCTGCACGTCGTAGAAGCGGTTGATGAGATTGGTGATGGTGGTCTTGCCCGCACCGGTAGAGCCCACAAAGGCGATCTTCTGCCCGGGCTCGGCGAACAGGGACACATCGTTGAGCACCGTCTTTTCCCCGTCGTAGGAGAAGGTCACGTGGTCAAAGCGCACGTCGCCCCGCAGCTCCACCAGCGTGCCGTCCGGCTTTTTCCAGGCCCAGTGGCCGGTGCGCCGCTTCGTCTCCGTCAGGGTATCGCCGTTTTTCTCCACGCGGACGATGACGGTCTTGCCCTCATCGGTCTCGGGCTGTTCGTCCATGACGGCGAAGATGCGCTCGGCGCCGGCCGCCGCGGCCAGCAGGGTGTTGATCTGCTGGCTGATCTGGCCCACAGGCTGGCTCACCTGCTTGACGTACAGCAGGTACGCGCCCAGAGAGCCGATGTCAAATACGCCGCCGATGGCCAGCAGGCCGCCCACGCAGCAGGTGACGGCGTAGTTGATCTTGCTGAGGTTGCCCATGGCGGGCATCATCATGCCGGCATAGGCCTGGGCAGCGGTGGCGGCGTCGCGGTAGTCGCCGTTGAGGGCGGTGAAGCGCTCCACGGCCTGGCCCTCGTGGTTGAATACCTTGATGACCTTCTGGCCTTCGATCATCTCCTCGATATAGCCGTTCAGCGCGCCCAGCGCCGCCTGCTGCCGCTGGAAATTGGCACGGCTGCGGCCGCCGATGACCTTCACCACCAGCCCCATCAGGCCCAGGAACAGGAAAGTGATCAGCGTCAGCCACGGGTTCAGCACGATCATCATCACCACGGTGCCCACAAAGGTCAGCACGTTGGAGATGATGCTGGCGAAGCTGCTGTTCAGCATCTCCGATACGGTATCGATGTCGTTGGTGAAGCGGCTCATCAGGTCGCCGGACTGGTGGCGGTCATAGTAGCTGATGGGCAGCTGCTGCAGCCTGTTGAACAGGTCCTGCCGCAGGGCGGCCACCGTGTGCTGTGCCACGTGGACCATGATGCGGGCGTAGGCAAAGGAGCACAGAGAGGTCAGAAGGTACATCCCGCCCATCACCAGCAGCATTTTGAAAAGTCCCGGGAAATCGCCGGGGATGATATAGTCGTTGAGCAGCGGCTTCAGCAGGTAGCTGGTGGCCACGCTGGCGGCGGAGCTGATGAGAAGGCATACCGCCACCAGCACCAGCGACCCTTTATACTTGCCCACGTAGCCCATGAGCTTTTTGAAGGTGCCCTTCATGTCCTTGGGCCGCTGATAGCCGTGATTGCGGCCATGGCCTCCGCCTGTGCGTTTCGTCTCAGCCATCGATGCTCACCCCTTCCTGCTGGGATTCATAGACCTCGCGGTAGATCTCGCAGCTGTCCATCAGCTGCTCATGGGTGCCCTGTCCCACCACGCGGCCGTCGTCCAGCACCAGGATCATATCCGCGTCCATGACGGAGGTGATGCGCTGAGCGATGATGAGCTTGGTAGCGCCGGGCAGCGCTGTTTTCAGAGCGCCGCGGATCTTGGCGTCGGTGGCGGTGTCCACCGCGCTGGTAGAGTCGTCCAGGATCAGTACCTTGGGCTGCCGCAGAATGGCCCGGGCGATGCACAGGCGCTGCTTCTGGCCGCCGGAGACGTTGGTGCCGCCCTGCTCGATATAGGTGTCGTAGCCGTCGGGCATCCGCTGAATGAATTCGTCGGCGCAGGCCATGCGGCAGGCCTCCTCGATCTCCTGATCGGTGGCGTCCTCACGGCCCCAGCGCAGGTTCTCCCGAATGGTACCGGAGAACAGGGTGTTCTTCTGCAGCACCATGGCGCAGCCGTCGCGCAGCGCCTCCATGGTGTACTCTTTGACGTTGCGGCCGCCCACGGAGACGGCGCCCTCATTCACCTCGTACAGACGGGGGATCATGCTGACCAGCGTAGTCTTAGCGCTGCCGGTGCCGCCCAGAATGCCCACAGTCATACCGCTTTCGATGTGCAGGTCGATGTCCGTCAGGTTCCAGCTCTCCGCCGTGGGGTGATACTTGAAATACACGTGATCGAACCGGATATCGCCGTTGTCCACAGTCAATGCGGCATCGGCCTGGGCATCGGTGATCTGGGGCTGTTCGTCCAGCACCTCCACGATGCGCCTGCCGCAGGCGATGGCACGGGTCAGGAACATCAGCACCATGGACACCATCATCAGGGACATCAGGATCTCGCTGGAATAGGTGAAGAACGCCATCAGGTCGCCGGAGAGCAGGGTGCCCTCCGCCACGTCGTGACCGCCCAGCCACATCAGCGCCACCGTGGTGCCGCCCATGATCATGATCATGATGGGCATGAACATCACCACGAACCCAAAGGCCCTCTCCGCCGTGTCGCGGAGCTTATTGCTGCGGCTCTGGAATTTTTGCTCCTCCCGCTCCTCGCGGACGAAGGATTTCACCACGCGGACGGCGTTCAGATTCTCCTGCACCACCAGATTCAGGTCATCGGTGGCGTTCTGCAGCGCCGTGAAAAACGGCCCCACGTAGCGGATGACGATGACCACCGCGAGGATCAGCAGCGGCACTGCCACCAGGAACACCCGGCTCAGGTCCAGACTGATCTGCATGGTCTTTATCAGCGCCGTCACCAGCATCACCGGCGCACGCACACACATGCGCATGCCCATGAACATGGTCATCTGCACCGATGACACGTCGTTGGTCAGGCGGGTGATGAGGCTGGCGGTGGAGAAGTGCTCGATGTTGGCGAAGGAGAAGCGCTGCACCTGCTCATACTCCGCCTGGCGCAGGTTGGCGCCGAAACCCATGGCCGCTTTAGCGGCCAGCGCCGCCGCACCCACGCCGCACAGCAGCGCCGCCATGGCCATCAGGAACATTTTCAGGCCCGTCAGCAGGATATAGCCGCGGTCGCCGTTGGCGATGCCCACGTCCACGATCTCACTCATGGCACGGGGCAGCTCCAGCTCCAGCACAGACTCGCCCACCGAGCACAATACGCCCAGCAGGATATACCACCGGTAGCCCCTTGTATACGGGGCAAGCTTTTTCAGCATACTTCGTCCTCCTCCGAGAGATTTTTTGCCACCCGCAGAAGAAGTGACGTCAGCAGCCGGATCTCCTCCGGCGAAAAGCCCTTTTCCAGTCGGTCGTTGACCTCATGCACGATGGCGATGAATCTGTCATAAAACTGCTTCCCCTGCGCCGTCAGCGCCAGAATACGGCAGCGCCCGTCGGTGCGGCTGGCGGTGCGGGTGACCATGCCCTTCTCCTCCAGACGGTCCACGATGCCGTTGACCGTGCTGGGCTTCACCATCAGGTGCCGCTCCAGCTGCTTCTGGTTGACCTCGCCCTTCGCCTCGTGGAGGTAGGTCAGCGTCCGGCACTGCATGGGCGATACGTCATATTGCCGCAGCCGCCGGTCCAACAGCTTCTGCACCTGATGGTCGCAGTAGCCGAACAGCGGGCCGAAATGCTCCGGCCGTTCCGTGATACAGCGTTCCACAATGTGCCTCCTTTCGAATTGTTTCGCGTGCTAATTATTAGTGCGCTAAATAATAGCACGGTGCTTTTCCAATGTCAAGAGCGTATTTGCGCGGAGCTTATGAACAATTTGTGAATCTTCTCACAAAGCCGTTGACTTTCCGGGATGCCGTGTTATGATAGCATCAGAAAGCAAGTAAGTGACATTGTTATTCTCTCTCCTTTACCAAAAAGCAGTCGCGCACCCTCGGGTGCGCGGCTGCTTTTTTATGACATGTTCCGCAGTATCCCCGATTTTCGGAAAGGAAGAATGTGTGCAAGAAACCCATCCGGGGTGTCTTGCACGTTCAATTCCCGCCGCAGCGGCTGAAAGTAAAACCGCCTTCGGGCGGTTTTACTTTTCTGCGTTTGCCGGAAACCGGCAAACGCAGTCGCGCACCCGAGGGTGCGCGACTGCGTTTTCTATGGCGTGCCCCGCCGTCATGTCCTGCACCTGCCGCCCCGCCGCCGCATAGGATGGCCGGAAGCAGCCTGCAGAAGGAGGAGACAGTCAATGGAGCAGTATACAGCGGCGCTGGCGGGCAACCCCAACGTGGGGAAATCCACAGTGTTCAACACCCTGACGGGCATGCGCCAGCACACAGGCAACTGGCCCGGGAAAACGGTGGCGGTAGCGGAGGGCGCCTACACGTGGCAGGGCGCGGCCTTCCGGCTCATCGACCTGCCCGGGACCTACTCCCTGCGGGCAGACTCGCCGGAGGAGCAGATCGCCCGGGACTTCATCTGCGGCGGCGGTGCCGATGTCACCGTACTGGTGGCGGACGCCACCTGCCTCCGTCGAAATCTGCATCTGGCGGTGCAGCTGCGCTGCCGCACGCCGCGGCTGGTAGTGTGCGTGAATCTGATGGACGAGGCCCGCCGCAAGGGCGTCGCCGTGGACGTGGACGCCCTGTCCCGCGGGCTGGACGCACCGGTGGTGACGGCGACGGCACGGAGCGGACAGGGGATGGACGATCTGCGCACGGCGGTGCTGGACATGGCGCGGCGGGAGCCGTGGGAGGACACGTGGCCGCCGCTGGACGGGGACGACAGCGCCGCCGTGGCCCGCCGGGCATCGGCCATCGCTGATGCCTGTCTCTCCCGCCGCCCCGAGGAGGTCCACACCCGTGACCGGCGGCTGGACCGCGTGCTCACCGGCTGGGGCGGCGTGCCGGTGATGCTGCTGCTGTTGGGTGCGGTGCTGTGGCTCACCATCTGGGGCGCCAACCGGCCCTCGGAGCTGCTGAGTCGGTGGCTCATGGCGGCGCAGGAGCCGCTGCGAGCCCTGCTGGGCGGCGCGCCATGGTGGCTGCGGGAATCGCTGGTGGACGGGGTGTACCGCACGGCGGCGTGGGTGGTGGCGGTGATGCTGCCGCCCATGGCCATCTTCTTCCCGCTGTTCACCCTGCTGGAGGACGCGGGGTATCTGCCGCGGGTGGCCTTTCTCATGGACCGGTGCTTCCGCGCCGCCGGCGGCAGCGGCCGTCAGAGCCTCACCATGTGCATGGGGCTGGGGTGCAACGCCTGCGGCGTCACGGGCTGCCGCATCATCGACAGTCCGCGGGAACGGCTGGTAGCCATCCTCACCAATGCCTTCATCCCCTGCAATGGCCGGTTCCCCACGCTGATCGTCCTCATCAGTCTGTTCTTTCCGGGCGGCGCGGCCGGGGTAGGACGCTCTCTGTCGGCCGCCGCCATGCTGCTGGGGTGCCTGCTGTTCGCCGTGGCCATGTCGCTGCTGGCCTCCCGCCTGCTGACGGCCACGGTGCTGCGGGGCCAGCTGTCCGCCTTCTCGCTGGAGCTGCCGCCCTACCGCATGCCCCAGGTGGGACAGGTGCTGGTGCGGTCGCTGCTGGACCGGACGCTGTTCGTGCTGGGCCGCGCCGTGACGGTAGCAGCCCCTGCGGGACTTGTGATCTGGGTGCTGGGCCGCGTGCCGGTGGGCAGCGGCACACTGCTGACGGCGCTGGCCGGCGCGCTGGACGGCCCCGGACGGCTGATGGGGCTGGACGGCATGGTGCTGCTGGCGTTTCTGCTGGGCTTTCCTGCCAATGAGATCGTGCTGCCGGTGCTGCTGATGGGCTATCTGCGGTCAGGAAGCCTGACAGCGGCGGGGCTGACGGAGCTGGGCCCCGTTCTCGCCGCCCACGGCTGGACGGCGGAGACGGCATTGTGTATGCTGGTGCTGTGCCTGCTGCACTTCCCCTGCGGTACCACGTGCCTCACCATCCTCCGCGAGACGGGCAGCGCCCGCTGGACGGCGCTGGCGGCGGCGCTGCCCACAGCCATGGGTATGGCGCTGTGCATGCTTATCCACGGCGCGGTGACGCTGCTGGGATAGCGCCTCGACAAAAAACAGTTGCCAAGCGGCAACTTTTGTAGTAAAATAAGCGGGTGAACTTGTCCTCCGCCGATAGCTGCGGGGCCGGTCTCGCGCAATGGATACCCACGAATCATGTCAGGCGGGGAACCGAGCAGCATTAAGAGGGATCATCCATGTGCCGCGGGGAAGCCGGCTTCGCGGCTATGGGCGGAGGACGTTCTATTTTTGTTACGACAGGAGGTGTGCCCGTGTACCAGGCGCTGTACCGTAAATACCGTCCCAAAACCTTTTCCGAGGTGGTGGGCCAGTCCCATATCACCGACACCCTCCAGCGTCAGGTGGCGGAGGGCCGCGTGGGCCACGCCTACCTGTTTACCGGCACCCGCGGCACCGGCAAGACCACCTGCGCCCGCATCCTGGCCAAGGCGGTGAACTGCCAGCACCCCGTGGACGGCGCACCCTGCTGCCAGTGCGACAGCTGCCGCGGCATCGATGCAGGCACCCTGCTGGATGTGACGGAGCTGGACGCCGCCTCCAACGGCAGCGTCAACGACGCCCGCACCCTGCGGGAGGAGGCGGTGTATCCCCCCTCCGTGCTGAAAAAACGGGTGTACATCATCGACGAAGTCCACATGCTCTCGCGGGACGCCTTCAATGCCCTGCTGAAGATCATGGAGGAACCGCCGGAGCACCTGCTGTTCATTCTGGCCACCACGGAGCTGCACAAGGTCCCCGCCACCATTCTGTCCCGCTGCCAGCGGTTCTCCTTCAAGCGCATCCTGCCTCGTGACGCGGAGCAGCAGCTTTTGAAGATCGCGGCGGCGGAGGACATCGCCCTGACATCCGACGGTGCGGAGATCCTGGCCCGCATGGCCAACGGCGCTCTCCGCGACGCCCTGAGCCTGCTGGACCAGTGCCGTGCGGCGGACGGCGACATTGACAGCCGCACCGTGCTGGACACGCTGGGTCTGGCGGGCAGCACCCAGACGCTGCAATTGATGCGCTGCCTGCTGGCGCGGAACGCCGCCGATGCACTGGCCCTGTTTGACCAGCTGTACCGCAGCGGCAAGGATGTGGCCGCTCTGCTGGGTGAGCTCAGTGACCTCTCCCGTGATATGACGGTGCTGAAGGCCGCGCCGGAGGGCGGTGCGGCGCTGCTGTCCGGTGTCTACGACCGCAAGACCCTGACCGAGCTGGGCCGCGACCTGCCCATGAGCCGGTTTTTGTACATGGCAGACACGCTGCAAAGCTGCTGCGCCGCCCTGGCGGACAGCATCCGCCCCCGCACGGCGGCGGAGCTGTGCCTGCTGCGTCTGTGCGACGAGAGCCTGTCCGGCGACCTCACCGCCTTCGACCGGCGGCTGGCCTGTCTGGAGCAGGCGGTGCAGCAGGGCGCCATCGCCCCCCAGCGCCCCTCCCCGCGGCAGGAAGCACCGGTACGTCCGGCTCCTGCGCCGCGTCCGGCCTGTCAGCCGCCGGTGATGGGGCAGCCGCCCCTGCCAGAGGAACCGCCCCTGCCGGAGGAACCGCCTCTGCCGGAGCAGGCGGTGCGGGACTTCGGCCTGCCGGAGGAGCCGCCGGTACGTCCCGGTCACCGGAATGATCCGCCTGTGCCCGCCGCCCCCGCGGCAGCGGGAGACGACAGCGTGTGGCGGCGTCTGCTGGATCAGTACAAGGGCCGTCTGCCGGTGAATGCGCGGGTCATGCTGAGCATGGCCTCCGGCGTGCTGGACGGCGACTGCCTCACCGTACTGTGCCGCGACGACTTCACCCAGAAGCAGCTGGACAAGCCGGAGATCCTCACCGTCCTGCGGGACGTTACCGCCGCCGAGCTGGGCCGCGATATCCGCGTGATGCTGGCGGTGGGCAAGGCCCCTCCCGCATCCGGACGCAGCGTACCCCCTCCCCCGCCATCGCGACAGGCCCCGCAGCCCGCGCCGCAGGCAGCGGCCCCGGTGCCGCCCGCCAACGATCCCCCGCCATGGGAGCCTCCCGCCTCTACCGGCGGCGACCGGCTGGACGAGCTGGCTCAGAACGGGCGGCAGCTGGACAACTTCAAGATCAAATAAACTGATGATACAAAGGAGAATAACGACATGGCAAAGGGTTATAGCGCCCGCAAGGGCTTTTCCGGCGGTGCCGGCATGATGCAGCAGCAGGCGCAGATGCAGCAGAAGCTGATGAAGATGCAGCAGGAGATGAGCAAAGCCCAGGAGGAGGTGGAGAACAGCTCCTTTACCGCCTCCGTAGGCGGCGGCGCCGTGACTGCCGCAGTTTCCGGCAAGAAGGAGCTCACCGCTCTGACCATCAAGCCCGACGTGGTGGACCCCGAGGATGTGGAGATGCTGCAGGATCTGGTCATTTCCGCCGTCAACGAGGCCCTGCGTCAGGCGGAGGAGGCCATGAACTCCTCCATGAACGCCCTCACCGGCGGCCTGAACATCCCCGGTCTGGGCCTGTAAAAAGCGCAGAAAAGCAGCCCCGAAGCGGTGCTTCGGGGCTGCTTTTTTATGCCTCGGCATCGGCGAAGTACGTCACCAGCAGATCCGTCACCATGCCGTAGCTGCGGATGCCGCTGGCATCGCCGTTGGTCTTGAGGAACGCGTCGTACACGCTCTCCGACGCCTGGGACACCGGTCCCCGGAACGCCGCCCAGTAGGTGTTGTCCGCCCGCAGGTCTGCGATCACCGTCTCCGGCAGGGTCTCGCGGATGGCACGGCTCCGGTCGGGGTCCGCGCGGTACAGGGCATTGGAGAGATAGACGTATCCCTCCAGCCAGCCGGAGTAGCGGTACACCGGATCGGCGCATCTCGTGGCTGCCAGGATGCCGATGAAATTGCACTCCTGCTCGGAGATAACGCCCCGCTGGTGGGCCATCTCGTGGCACACCGTGGACGGCAGCCACGCCACAGGGCTGTCCATGTTCACATTGGCCTCGCCGGTAAAGGGGAAATAGAAGCCGGTGAACCGCAGCACGCTGAGGGCGTTGGAGCAGGCGAAGGGCTTGACGCCGCCGGTCTCCACCCGCAGGAACGGGAACTCGTCGTACACCCCGTCGTAGGCGTCGCCCGCCGCGGCCAGAATGGTCTTTCGGTCGGCGGTGCAGACGCCGCTGTCGTCCCGCGGCACGCCGTCCGCCGCCGCGGTAAGCTCTGATGCGAAGTACCGTGTCACCTGCTCCAGCTCCTCCACTGACACAGGCTGGGCCACGATGCCGCTCCTGTCCTGAAAGCTGTCGGTGCTGTACGCCGTGCCCCACAGGAGGCAGAAGCCGCCGTACACCGTCAACATCAGGCAGGCGGCGGTCAGCACGAAATCCGCCAGCACCGCGCGCCGCCGCGGCCCCGCGATGAGCCGCCGCACCGTGCAGGCCAGCCAGATGATGCCCGCCCAGATCGCCGTCAATATCAGCACCTCGCCCACGGAGCCGTCGAACCCGTCGCACAGGCGGGCCACCTGCCGCACGGCAGGGAAAATGACGCTGCCGCACAGCCGGTTCATGGCGGTGCGGTCAGTGCGCAGGGCGAAATAGGCGGCGAAAAACAGAGCCAGCGCCGTCAGCCACCATAGCAGTTTGCGGCGCTGCCGCAGATACGTCCTCACAGGGGCAGCGGACGGCCGGTGAAGCTCATGACGCAGTGGGACTGCACGATGACCTTGCCGTTCTCGTCCGTGACCTCCGCCGAGCAGAAGGCCAGCTTGCCGCCCAGACGGTCCACCTTCCCCACAGCGGTAAGGGTGCTGTCCGCCGCCGCAGCGGACAGATAGTCGATGGTCGCGTTTACCGTCACTATCACCTCCTGCCGCAGGCTCATGATGGCCATGCCCATGGCCACGTCGCACAGGGCGAACAGGATACCGCCGTGAGCCCCTCCCCAGCGGTTCAGGCTGTCGCGGCACATGGGCAGCACCACGGCGGCGCTGCCGTCGCCAATGTCAGCGGTGTACATATGGTTATGCGTCAGAAACGGCTCGCGGCTGTTGCTGAAATCCAGCAGCTTCTTCTTCAGCTCCTCAGTCATGGTGTTCCTCCGATGTATCGTTCCGGGGCGCGAATGCCGGCTCTGACGCCGTTTCGCGGGCCCGCTCCACATAGGCGTAAGCCTCCGTGGGCATGCTGCGCCGGCGCAGCCGCCGGTCCAGCAGGTACTTCACCAGCTCCTGCACGCAGGCGAAGATGGGTACACCCAGGAACATACCCAGCACACCGCCGAAGCCGCCGCCCACCAGAATGGCCACGATGACCCAGAAGCTGGAGATGCCGGTGGCGTCGCCCAGGATCTTGGGGCCCAGGATATTCCCGTCAAACTGCTGAAGCACCACGATGAAGATGATGAAGATGAGACACTGCTTGGGGCTGACCAGCAGGATCAGGAAGGCCGATGGGATGGCGCCCAGGAACGGCCCGAAAAACGGGATGATGTTGGTGACGCCTACCACCACGCTGACCAGCGGAGTGTAGGGCAGCTTCAGGATGCTGCCTCCGATGAAGCACAGCGCACCGATGATGAGGGAGTCCAGCAGCTTGCCCCGCACGAAGCCGGAGAAGATGCGGTCCACCTGGCGGGTACCGCGGATGACGGCACGGGCCTTCCGCTCGTCGAAGATGGCGAACACCGCCTTGCAGCAGCGGGCGAGGCTCTTTTCCTTCATGGTCATGAGGTAGATGGATACGATGATGCCCACGATCAGGTCGGTGGCCAAGTTGATGACGCCGCGGATACCGCTCCAGATGCCGCCGGTCAGGGTCCCCAGCGTCGTCTGCGCCCAGGGCAGGATGTGCTCCTTCAGCAGGGTCACACCATTGCTGTAATACTTTGTGACAAAGTCGGCGATCCACACCGCCACCTCGTTCTCGCTGTCCAGCAGACTGTCAGCCCAGTTATATACCTTATAGTAATACGACTCAGCGTTGTTGATGAGCATGGTCACGCTGTCGATAAGCTGGGGGATCAGCACGCTCATCAGCAGGTAGATCAGCAGGATGGCCACCGCCTCCGCCAGCAGGATGCTGAAAAACCGCAGGATGCCAGCGGCGTTCTTCAGGTGCTTTTTGGGAAAAACCTTCTGCCACGCAGCGTGGAGCACCCTCTCGATCCAGTTCATCACCGGCGTCAGCAGGTATGCGATGACCGCGCCGTATACCACCGGCGCCAGCACGGAGGTCAGCTTTCTCACGAACTGCTGCAGTGTACCGCCCATATAAAATGTGTCGTAAAAAACCAGCACGGCGCAGACGGTCAGAAACGCCGTCAGCCCCCACTTCAGATATTGTGTCCGGTTCTTCATGCACACCACTCCTTTTCCGGTCTTGTTCCCCCTATCATAGCCGACCAGACCCCGATTTGCAAGGGTTTTCTGCCCTTGCCGCCGCTGAGGGAGGGCTGTGCGCTGCGCACGGACAACGCCGTCACTCCCGTGGTCACTCCTGTGCGTCTGACTGTTGCATTTCCCGTCGCGTTGTGGCATAATGGAGAGACACACTGCACTTACCGGCATATAGGAGGAGAGCCATGAAGAAGCTCCTGTTCATTGTCAATCCAAAGGCGGGCAAAACGAAATCCAACGCTCCCCTGTTCGATGCGGTGGCCGCCTTTTCCCGCGCCGGCTATCTGGTGCGGGTCTTTCTGACGGAGGCCGGCGGCGAAGCCCGGACCTACGCGGCCAAATGGGGCCCGCAGTACGACGTGGTAGTCTGCGCCGGCGGCGACGGCACCCTGAATGAGACCATCTCCGGTCTGATGGAGCTGGAGCGCCGCCCGCTGCTGGGCTACCTGCCCAACGGCAGCACCAACGATTTTGCTGCCAGCCTGCACCTGTCCTCCGATCCCCGCCACGCCGCCCAGGCCATCGCCAGCGGCCAGCCCCACGCCCTGGACATCGGGCGGCACAACGACCGTTATTTCGCCTATGTGGCATCCTTTGGCGCCTTCACCCGCTCCTCCTACTCCGCGTCCCAGGCGGCAAAAAACGCCCTGGGTCACTTCGCGTACATACTGGAGGGGCTGGGGGATCTGGACTCCCTGCGGCCCTACAACTGCCGCATTGAGGCGGACGGTGAGACGTTTGAGGGTGACTTCATCTTCGGCGCGGTGTGCAACAGCACTTCCCTGGGCGGGCTGGTGAAGTTGGATCCCAGCCGCGTCAAGATGGACGACGGTCTGTTCGAGCTGCTGCTGCTGCGGATGCCCAAAACGGCCCTGGACCTGCAGAATCTCATCACCGCCATGACGCGGATGCAGTATGAGTACCCGGGCGTCATCTTTCGCCACGTGCAGCACGTGACCCTCACCACCCAGGCCCACATTCCCTGGTCGCTGGACGGCGAGTTCGCCCCCAGCGTGGAGCGTGTGGACATCGACAACCTGTCCGGCGCGGTGGAGCTGCTGCGCTGACTTTCCGAAATAGACGCAAAAAAGGACGCCGGAGCGCAGCTCCGGCGTCCTTTTCATGTGCTTTTAGAAGAAGAATTCCTTGATCTGGCCGTACAGCACCAGGATCATGCACAGCGGGGTGATGAACTTGATGCAGACCTTGAAGAAGCCATAGCCGCTCATGGGATGGCCGGACTGCTCGCACTCCTCCTTGACCACGTCGGGGCCCAGCTCCCAGCCGATCATGATCGACATCAGCAGCGCGCCCAGCGGCATCATGATGCCCTCGGACAGCATATCAAAGAAGTCCAGCCAGCAGTCGTTCCATGTCCGGATGTCCGCCTCCGGCAGGCCCAGGAACTTCCACGGGGTGAAGTCGGCGCCGCCCAGACTGTCGGCGCAGATGAGGATACAGCCCACACCCACGGCCGCCGCCGCGATGAGGGTGTACTTCTTGCGCTTGTCGCCCTTGCCGGAATCGCGGGCCTTATCCACAAAGTGAGCCACCACGGCCTCCAGCAGGGAGATGGACGAGGAGATCGCCGCGAACACCACCAGCAGGTAGAACAGGATGCCGAAGATGGGGCCCAGACCGCCCATACGGCTGAACACGTTCTGCATGGTGACGAACAGCAGCTTGGGGCCGCCCAGCGTGCCGCTGGGGTCCAGGGCGAAACGGCCGGGGATGACGCACAGGCCGGCCATCAGCGCCACCAGCGTATCCATGACGATGATGAGAATGGCGTTTTTCTGGAGGTTCTCCTTCTTATCCAGATAGGAGCCGTAGGTGATCATAATGCCCATGCCCAGAGACAGGGAGAAGAACATCTGACCGCCGGCGGTGGAAAGCACGGTCAGGAAATTGGGGGCTTCTTCGATGATGCCGTTGGCCACAGCCCAGCCCGGAACGAACATGTACTTCAGGCCATTCACCGCGCCGGGCAGGGTGCAGGCGCGGACAATGCAGATCAGCAGCATCACGAACAGCGCGGGCATGCCCACGGAACAAACCTTCTCGATACCGCCGCTGACGCCGCCCATGACGATGAGCATGGTCAGCGCCACAAAGATGAGACCGTAGATAATGGCCTCAGTGGGGTTGCCCATAAAAGCGTTGAATACCTCTGCGCCCAGCGAAGTACCGTTGGCCGCAGCCACCTCCGCAAAGGCGGCGGAGCCGAAGCTGGCGCCGAACAGATCGCCCACGTTCACCACCACGTACTTGATGCAGTAGCCGCCCAGTGCGCAGTAGAAGAACAGAATAAAGAACGGGGACAGGATGCCCAGCCAGCCCAGCCACTTGAAGCGCTTGCTCAGCACATGATACGCGCTGACCACGCCCTTGCCGGTCTTGCGGCCCAGCGCCAGCTCGCCCACCATGACGATAAAGCCGCACAGAACGGCCAGCACCAGATACACGACCAGGAAGGTAAAACCGCCGGAGGCGCCCATTTTATTGGGGAAGCCCCAGATGTTGCCTAGGCCGACTGCCGAACCGACAGACGCCATCAGGAATCCAAAATTGGACCCAAAGCCTTTTCTTTCTTCCATTGTTTTCTCTCCTTATAACAGAAATTTGCACCCGCTCCTTTGCCGAGTGCCCAAATTTTCTGTCTCCCATCTACTGACAGGAAACATCTTGAGGCGCCGCCACGCCCCTCAATGTGCCGTTGACGATAGTCCGCCAACGTCCCATGCAAAAAGTATACAGGATTCAAATTGCAACCGCAATTAGCAGTATTGATGAATTTTTCTCGTCCCATTGTACATTTTTAACATTCTATGAACAAATTTATTTTTGCAGTTTATAAAGATAAAACATCCTTTTAGCACCCCTCAATGCACGGTTTCACGGGTTTTCCCTGACTTTTTTACCGCGATACTGCTATTTTCCTCTGGCGAAACCGTCTGTGAAAGAATAAACAGGCATATCGTCCCCTCCCCGCCGCCTGTCCGCACCGCACCCATGCGCCGCATCGGCGGTACAGAGCGCGCCTTTTCCACCCTTCAGTGCCGTGAACCGGCTATTGGGCCTGCTCTTTTCGCTTTTTCTCCGTCCCCGCGCGAGAGAATATCCCCGGCGGCACTGCCGCCGGGGATATTCTCTCGCGCGGAT
>ENA-UOJQ01000160-UOJQ01000160.1-human-gut-metagenome-genome-assembly--contig:-P63-NODE-160-length-94235-cov-15.511106_pt1 | contig 94235 bp, 98 predicted proteins | sample MGYA00242352_ERZ723899 | MGnify/ENA metagenome assembly ERZ723899
AGTAAGAAGTATCCGCAAGGACTTCAATTCTCGATGTGTTTGAGTTTATTTAAACTCATTTTGAGTGGCAGGAAACATGATTCATTATTTAACAGATTTGGAGATGCTTGAAAGCGGTTCGTTAGAAAAACTGCTTAATTCAGACAGCAAGAAGGAACGAAAAATTTTAATTTTCTTTGATAAGGAAAAGTACACAGGATTGCCATTCTCAGAAATTAACAAAATTCTGTCTGCCGCCCGCAAGATTTCAGTTGAATTCATTCCGGTAACAGAGAATACGCAAATGTTTGAAGTCGGAGTCATGATCGGAAAAAGAGGAAATAACGATGTGTATTATTCGATTTTTAAGGACCCGGATTTTACAGACATCTTAAAAGAACATGAAATCGAACCATACAAATGTGATTCATCGAAGCCCAGAAAAAAGATGGAAAAGAAAATGACAAATAGTCAGGGAAAAAAGACTGAGGAAAGCACCTCAGAAGAAAAAACAGTTCATATTAATGATGCAAAAGATACAGATCCGTTGCCAAAAGACGGTCAAGAACGAAAGATGTTTATTTCAATCATGAATGTATCAAGCAGCGAACTTACAGACTTCAAAGGAACACAGGAAGACCTTGCTTTGGTTATCGCTAAGGTAATGGAGGACGTAGAGCTTAATAACGCAAATCTCGAAGAAGGATTAATTAATGCATTCGGGGAAAAGGATGGAAAAACAATCCTTGAAGCTATTAAACCAAATTATGTGTTCTTAAAAAATTCTTTAACGTGTATTTGTAGAAAAAATTAACAAAAACCTTTTACTTTTTTAAGATTTTGCTCATATAAACAGTGACAGAAAAAATTCTTCAGTAAGGAGAGAATATATATATATGAAAAATACAGAAAAAAAGAGCTTATATGAGCAGAAACTTGATATGGACAACTACGATTTCATTACATGGCTTAGCAATCAGTTCGACATTGATACACCCCAAAGGCTTACAACGGAAACAGATGTAAATCGCGCTCTCGAAGTACTGACAGTATATGCCGAATCTATCAGCTATCTTGAGGAACTTGCATCTTTCTGCAAATTATACTGCAGGGAATTAAAAAGACTTGGTGCAGAAACAAAAGAAGCCTATGAGGATATGGTAGATAAACAGGCTGCAATTAACAATAAAATACAAGGTCTTACTATTTTGTATCGAGCCTTAAACAAAAATGTAACACTTATTGCGGAACAGCTGAACCGCATTCCGGATAAGAAAATGTATCAAAACCACAGACAAAACAACAAACAGCACCCATAAAGGGTGCTCTTTTTGAAAGGAGGAAAGCAGAAAACTGCGAATTTATGAGCTATAAGAAACCAAATACCGGTAATTATCTGAACGATTATTTTACAAATCTCGGAAACTTTTACAATATCCTGCCAAATTTAAAAACAGCAGTCAAAAACAAAGATGAAGATTCATATTTCCTTTGGTTTGAGAAACTTGATCTTATTGATAGACGATCAATGTACCTGGTTTTATTAAAGGAAAATCTACCAATTCCTAAGAAATACAGAACTTTTATTTTGAAAAAATATTCGAAATTTAAAAATTCAAGCAGACTGAATAGCAATCCTGTATTCGAGACGGAGGAGGCAGAGAATAATGATTGATACAAAAAAATATGCAGATGCACCACTGATCCATGCACTCAGGGAATTGAGCAACGAAATGGAAAAATATAATATGGATAAGCTGGAACTCAATGTTATTGGCGGATTCGCGTTAATTGCACACGATAAAAGAAATCCGAATGAACTTACAGACATAGATTATATCGGAGAAGACTTAAGGAAAGATATCCGGAATATAACAGAATCCATCGGCAAAAAGTATCATCTAGGCCTTGAATGGATCAATAATGATGTTTTACTATCCGGAACAACAATGGAAGATATGGAACTTTCTACAGGAAAACTTCATTTTTCAAACAGTATTGATTTTGGCAGACTAAAACTCAACATACTTGATAAAGAAGATATTTTGAAAATGAAAATCATATCTATTGATACTGCAGCTGCGGCAGTAAGTCTCGGCGTAGATTTTGCCAGAGCAAAGGATTTTAAAGATATCATAACATTAAAAGACGACTTAGGGTTGTCATATCAGGATATGGAAGATAAATATGGTGAATACATAATCTGTGATGAAACGATGCAGTATATCAAAACATTTGAGGAAAAGGGATTAGATAAAGCAGTAGAAGAAATCGAGCGTTCAAAAGATATACTGCTTGATGATGATGAAAGAGCAGCGGATACAAACATAGATTGGTCTATCATTGAACAATACCTTCCTGTTGATAAAATGATCACACATGAAAGCTATGATAACGACAATGACAGAGAAGTTATGGAAGATTTCGAGCTGTGAAAAAAACTTTCCATAATATATAGAACCATATAATTTTGCTATATTAAAAGAAGGTGATATAAAGAAAAAATGCAACTATTGGATAAGAACAATTCTTATCAAAAAACATGATTTTTTAAATCAAAAATTAAAGAAGGAGGAAGCAGTTATACAAACTGCAAGAAAGAAATGAAAAAAATTTCAAAATCAAAGAGAGTAATGTCACTTATTTTGACTCTCTTAATAGTAATTACTACTATATTTTCAACTGTAGTACCGGCTTTTGCGGCAACTGAATCGAAAAGCAATCCTGTAATAAAAATTAAAGTTGCTTACGACGGGGGCACACTTATCGTAGGAAACAGTGTAAAAAAGACATCCTTTACGGTAACAGGAACGAAAAAGGATGGCAAAACTTCGGAACTTACAACATATAAAATTGCAAATCCAAAGATAACAAAAGAGACTCAGACCTTGCGTTTTTCATACAAGAATAAAGCAGGTGAAACATTAGAGTCTTCTTACACTGTAAAGGCAATTACAGATTTTAAGAGCATCACAGCTTCTCTTGATGATTCTGTATCATTAGACTATGGATCTTCTATAAAGAAGGATATGTTTAATGTAACAGCTATGCTCAGCAACGGAAAAAAAAGATCATTGGCTTCTGATGCATTCAGTATTTCCAAAACAAAATATGATTCTACATCAACAAGTATGACTGTAACAGTCAGTGCCACAAATGCAAGCGGAAAAGAACTGAAAAAATCAGTAAGAGTGACAGCTGACAAAGCTATTACAAAAATCAAAGCGGTATATTCTGGCAGCGACAAAGATGCTGGCGAATCAATCAGTAAATCAGATTTTACAGTAACAGGTACAACTGTAGATAAAAAGACAGTGAAAGTTGAAGACTTTGATTTGTCAGCTTCAATGCTTGAAAAGAAAAGCAATTCAATCAAAGTAACATATACGAATTCATTTGGAAAGACATTATCTTCAAGTGTAAGTGTACCGGCAAACAAGGTGATTGTAAGCATTGCAACTGCTGAATATGTTGGTGGACAGAAAAATGTTGGAGATCCATTAACAAAGGACGACTTTAAAGTCACTGGAAAGAATGTAAAGAAAGAAATTGTGGACATCACAGATTTTGAACTTTCATCTGATGTAATTGACAAGGAAAACACAAATGTCAAAATTATTTATAAAAATACTGTAGATTCTACACTTACAAAAAGTGTAAAAGTAACTGCAGATAACAAGATTGAATCTATCTCTGCTGTAAGAAAGAGTGAAAAAGACATTTATGTTGGAGACAGAATTAAAGCATCTGATTTCACTGTAACTGCTATTTACCATAATGGCACAGAAAAGAAACTTTCATCTTCTAAATATACAATTGATAAAGATACCGTTACTTCTGCAAATGATGTGATTACTGTTACATATACAGATAATAAAACACAGAATACTTTAACAACAACAGTCACTATCAACAGTAAGGATACAACGACAGCAGATGGAGCTTATGCAATGTATGTTGGAAATCCAAAGGCAGTGGGTGACACAGTAACAGAATCTGATTTTAAGGTATACGTACCAAGTACATCCGGCGCATCTGAGGAAGTTACAGATTTTAAAATCAAATCTGGAAATAAACTTAAAGGAGCATCAAATTCAGTTGTTATCACCTTTACATGCACAAATGGTGATAAAGGAACAGTCGAGTGCATTGTTAATGCAGGCGATGAAATTGTGGCAATCGATGTTGACGATGGTGAGTCCACAACTGCATATGGCGAAGGATCATCTATCTCTTCTGCAAACATTGAAAAGGTAATTTCTGTATACTTTGTATATGCGTCAGGTGAAAGGACACTGGTAAAGCACTTAAAGAGCAATGGTGTTAAAGTATATGCTTCAAACGGTGGACAGGAGCTTACCGGATCCGGAAAGATGACTTTATCTGAGAAATCTGATAATAATAAAATCATTGTAAAATACAAAGATTTAAGCAAGGAGTATTCTATTGATACAGACTTTGTTAAGATCGACCAGACAATTACAGCAGCAAAAAGCTCCGTTACTGTAAAAGTAGGTTCTACGGTTCTCCCTGTAATTGAAGGAAATGTAGGAACTTTGTATTTTACTTCTTCCAATAATTCTATTGCAGTTATGAAAGATGGCAGAATTTTAGGTAGAAGAGTTGGCACATGCAAGATTAAAGTATACGCTGGCTCGTTTAAATCTGCGGATGGAAAGAAATATAATAAGAGTAAAACAATTTATATCAATGTGAAAGTGGAAAAATCCAACAAAAAACCAAATACAATTTCTGCAAGTAACCTTTCTATGTCCGTAGGAAATTCAAAATCGGTAAAATCTGTAGCATCAGCAAAAACAACAATTACCGCTACAAGCAGTAACTCTTCAGTTGTTGCAATAAGTAATGGAAAATTGATTGCTAAGAAAGCTGGAACTGCTAAGATTACTTATGAGGCAAAAGGAACTGACACTTATCTGGCAAATGTAAAAACAGTTACTGTAACAGTTAAAGCTACAGCTACAGCAAAGAAACCAAATACAATTTCTGCAAGCAGTACTTTATCTATGAAAGTCGGCAGCTCAAAGAGTATTTCATCCATAGCATCAGCCAAGACAGCAATTACCGCAACAAGCAGTAGTTCTTCAATTGTTACGGTAAGTAACGGAAAGTTGGTTGCTAAGAAAGCTGGAACTGCTAAGATTACAATTAAAGCATCTGAAACAAGCAGCTATAAATCAGCAACCAAAAAAATCACAGTAACCGTAAAGAAGAAATAGTTATTTCAAAATTCCCGGCATCTTTGTCGGGAATTTTATTTTTTTTAGAATTTTCTTTTACTTTTTAAAGATTTTGTCCATATATCATGTAGTGGATGAAACACGAACCTATAGTATACAGAAAACTATCGAGGTATTCGTGCCAAAACAGGATATTTTTTTTGCCAACCAGATTGGTGCAGAAAAGCCGATAACAGAATCTTTTATTAATGGAATGTGCGGATTGTACCAAATATATTGTTTTTTTATGATGTGATTTATTTATTATTGCTGTCGCATCCCGCGCGGATGTGTGGGTTGAAATTTACCACTTCTGCAGCCATGTACTTGGAATCCACGTTGAATCTCACATGGATGTGTGGGTTGAAATATACTGAATGTAAGGAAGAACTTGTACCGACTTGTCCGCAACCCGCGTGGGTGCGTGGATTGAAATAGGGTGTAGGTAAGGTTACGGTGACAAATGCAGAAGTCGCATTCCGCGTGGATGTGTGAGTTGAAATAAACGAGATTGGGATATAAAAAGAACCTTTTATCGTCGCATCCCGCGTGGATGTGTGGGTTGAAATACGTGTTACTTTACGCATTTTAACTTCTCCTACGTCGCATCCCCCCGTGGATGTGTGGATTGAAATATATTAGTAAAAGTACTGTTAGACGTGGATGTCGTCGCATCCTGCGTGGGTGTGTGGATTGAAATCTACAACTTGGCGGTGTTTCAGAATTTTATAAAGGAGGAAAGTATGCAGAAAGAAAACAGAGTAAAAGAAAATTGGTGTGAAAGTGTTTCAAAAGAACTTGTTGTTTTTAATAAAGCTTTCATACGAAGAGCTGGAGCCGGATTGTTCCCTTTTATTGTTTTGGAAGGAAACAAAGAGGCTATTGACTATTGCGTCACAACAGAAGCAAAACTTTTTTATGATGCCGGTACATACAGCTCAGATAAAGTGTATAACACAAAAGATTTAGAGAAAAAGAATCGTGGAGTATATTTCATTGGTAAATGGAATGAAGATAACAAAGATGAATATACTAGTCTGGCATCTGAAGGATCATTGTTGTTTTTCTCAACTGGGAATGTACAAAAAGCAAATAAGTACAGTGTGAACGGCTGTGAAATATTATCGTTTAAGGCAGCTTTTATGCCTGTAATTGCAATGGAATGTAGTGATGAGGTATTATCGGATGCTTTAAAACTTTATCCATTTATAAAAGATATGGATATGCTTGAGGTATCGAATAATACCGTGCTTGCGCATTACGAAAATTATGATGATGATATTATTCACAAAGATGATTTCGACTGGGCTAAAAATTACAGCAATGCTCCAGTCAATGAAAAATCAGAGAATAAAGAAGATAATGAAGATACAAAAAATGAAAAAGCTGAACCAGAAAATAAAAGCAGTAAAAAATCTGAAACTAATGTAAATTCAGCTCCTGTTAAACCCGCAAAAAAGAAAGTGTCAGATGAAACAGCTAAAAAAAATATGGACCTTTTAAATAATGTAAGGGAAAAATATCAGAAAATAATTGATTACATAGAAGAAGTAAATACATCTATGTGGAAACCTGTTGAAAAATTTGCAAAGCAGGCCCTTGAAACAAACGATTTTTCAGAATCCATCATTATGAATTATCTTAACATTTCACAGGATGTGACTACGGATTTATACAGAATGCTGTATGATGAAATCGAGCCGGCCAGAAAAGATTTTGAAGATAATGTGGTAAGAAGCTATAAAAAAATCACATGTTTTAATTGTAGAGAAGAATGGGAAGTAGATGTTACCTTCCTTGGAGAAAAACAGGGAACCTGTGAATGCCCAAAATGTAACACAACAATCAGATACGACAAAGATTAAAAAGGAGGAAAAACAGGTAAATATTATACCTGTTTTATAAGAAACATGACCAAAAAAGATATAGCTGAATTAAAAAGAAGATTTAAAAAGGATAGTGCAACATTTGATAAGGTTGCTGGCTGTTACGTTAATTCAGAGAAACAGAAAATCACAACATTTTCCAAAACATTTCTGAACCTTGATGAAAATGAAATGTTTAAATATCTTGAAATTGCAAAGAAAACATTAACAGGAAAAGTTGGCGATAATCTTCTTAAGGTTGATTTCAATGATTCAACAGGAGAAGAGATTAAAGCTTCTCTTGAAAAAGTCAACGGAACTAATATGGATGATGAGTTACTTGAGGCATTTTATGATCATATTATTGCAAATTTTGAATATCCGGGAAATTATCTGATCGTGTTATTCCATGATTCCTATGATGTAATCAAGAAAACCACAGATAACAGTTCGTTGGATGAATCGGAAGAAGTATACTCCTACATATTATGCGCAATCTGTCCGGTCAATTTATCAAAACCAGGATTAGGGTATAACGCATCTGATAATGATATTTCGGCTGTAGAGAGAGACTGGATGGTAGCAGCTCCTGCATATGGATTCATGTATCCTGCCTTTTCAGACAGAAGTGCTGACAGGGATGCTTTTATGTTTTATAACAAAGACTGTAAAGCATTAAACAAAGATCTTCTTATTATTACTTTCGGAGGTAATGATTGCAGCACGGCAACTGAATATAGAAACACTTTTGAAAAAATCATTGCGGATACCATAGATAATAAAGACTCGGATGCTATAAATGAAGAAGATCTTTATATGGATATCCAGGAGGCATTGGTGGATTATGCTGATGAAAATGATAGCCGAGGAGAAATTATTTCGGAAGCAGATATAAAAAATGTAGCAGCAAATGCTGGGATGAATGAAGAAAAAGCATCAATTGTTGCGGAAAATCTGTACAGGGAAGTAAAAGGAAAAGGTATCACACTCGAAGAAATGATTGATGATAAGGCGATCAAGGAAGCTGAAAAGAACCGTGAAATCAGAGCTTTAAAAGAGCAGGTTAAAATCTTGTCCCAAAGAGTGATTGAACTTGAAGGAGAAAAAAAATAGGATATATTCAAAAAACAGCCAGCAAATTAATAGCAGGCTGTTTTTTTTGAAATAAAAAACCGCCCACAATCCCTTGTGGCCTGCAAGCAGGCCGGGAAAGTGAGCAGTTCTGGTTAATCTGCTACTAAATAATTGAGACTACGATTCCACGGTCATTAGTCTTTTCGGACTTAATCGTGATGGTTTCGTAATCTTTATTGGCCAACGTTAATTTGTTGACCTTATCTGTAATTTCAGCATCAACGAGGTAATCGAAACCTTCGGTTTCCTTTACAAGAGGAGAATTAATTACTCTTCTGTAATGAGGATCGTTGGTGTAGTAGATAATATTTCCTGCTTTGATAAGCAGTGAATTATTATCTGTTACGGTCACTGAATCAACAGATTTTGCACCTTCGAGAGAAATATCATCACAGCCACATGAATTAATTTCTTCTTCATCATCATCGAGGAACCATCTCCGAAGGACCAGCTTATCAGCCGGAATAAGCACATTCTCATCAATTTCCTCATCGTATTTTACTGCATCAGCTGACACAGTAACAATCTGGACAAGATCAGAGGCCATGCTTGGTAAGATAAACATTGGCTCACCAATTGGAGAACGTCTCTCTCCATAGCAGGCAATCTTGTCCTCACTGGCAGAATAAACATCAATATATGAGCTGTCAAAGACAGACAATTCATTAGGAACAGAATCTGTGTCTTTTTCTACCATGTGTGTCTTTGTAGTCACAAAGACATAGTAGTTGTCGGTAACGGTATGAATATCCGGAACCGGAACATCTCCAAGAAGCTTGTTAAAACGGTCCTCAGAAGGTGTGTAGGTGAAAATATCTACATTATCTACGTTATCACCAAGATCTCTTAACGGCTTCACTGATAAGAGCAAACGGCCAGGAACAGTTGCTAAGATTGTATTAATTACAACCTGTCCCTGCTCAGTTACCGGATTTCCATCTTTTACAAGGTACCCATCGACTACATCATAGCCTTCCGGAACATCTTTTACAGACGCCTTTTCCAGCACCTTGTAAAATACAGGATCCTTTAAGTTAACGGAAATTCCGGATACTTCGGTATCGATGATCTGATTTCCTTTGCCTTCATCGGTAACGAGAAAAACATTTCCCGTTATCTTGTCCATTACCTTGCTCCCCTTTGTAAAAATTGTGTTTGTCATAATTTGTATCCTCCTTTAATAATAAATGATTTTTACAGTATTAATATGGAAATGTTTTTTGAAATTTTATATTAAAATGCAAAAAAGCTGACGTAATATCCCATCAGCTTTTTGAAATGTTATACAGAGGCTTTCTTTTTAAAGTTTTTATAGTAGATTTTTACAAGATCCTCAATTTTTGAAACCTTTGCTTTTTCAAGGATGTACTCTGAAAACTGATCCATATCAACTTTATCAAATAACCCAGGAGTGTCTTCGACAAAGAAGTTTGTATTGGCGTTAATATGTATATCACCGAAATTTGTCTCAAAATACAAGGCTCTGTTTGTAGAACTCTTTTCCCAATAGTGAGCAGATTTTACAATAGCTGTTTCCTGACCGGTAATTGAAAGAGGGTAGATTTTGTTGAAAATTTTTATATATGCGGCAACGTCATGTCTGGCATCGTGTCCACCGGATTTGCCAAGGATTTCGATATTATATCTCTCAGCAATAGAACGAAAAGTATAATTATCCGATGAATGAAGAAGAGGCACAACGGACTGGACAATCTTCATAAGATCAATGGACATTGAAGGATAAACCATATATCCGGTCTCAAATCCTGCATTCATAAGGAATGGACTTAAAAAGTCAATCGCTGTCCAACCGAGGATAATAGGATTGTTTCCTAAAAAATCACGGATATCAGGCATAAGTTCTGCTAATGTTTTCTGATTTTTGTAGAAATCATTGTCATGTCCGGTAAAGTTCTTCGTAAACTCTGAAATATCCATTTCTGGATTAATAAACGTAGTGTAACGTCCTGTTTCAACCAATTCATTATCTGCCAGTTTGCATTTTATGGAAGAAAACTGGATAATTCTGTCTTTTCTAGGATCAAGTCCAGTTGTCTGAATATTGCATACATAAACTGGCAAATCGTTGTCCCGGATATGTGTGATGATGTCTTTAAGTTCTGGGTAAACACTTTTGTATTCTCTCATAATATAATTCCTCCTGATTTCATTGTTCTTTTACTATCTATATGGACAACGAATAGGAAAAGTAAAAGATTATTTTCAAAATAAAAATAAAAAAATTTTCATATTTTATTTTACTTATTTCATTTTTTGTCCATATACATCATAGAGAAAACAATTTTACAGCGGGGAGGAATCTAAATTGCAGAAAGACGAAGGAAAAATCATTTCGAATATACAGATAAATGACGCATGCTCACTTACTCTTGTATTAAATAACCATCAGTTCTGCAGCGATTATAATGCTACTTTAAAAGAAGTGCGCAAAGATGGAATAACTGTTACGTCACAATATCACGTTCCGGAAGAAAAAATTGATCACGCGGAAGTGATTACAATCGGAGGAAAAGGACAACCTCTTCCGTTTGCAGGAGAGGTGGTTAATGTAAGGAAGAAAGAAAAAGAGGTAGAATATCAGTTCAGATTTAAGGAAAGCTACTATGCTAAGAAATTTCTGAGTATTCATTCTCCAAAAAGTGGGGCAGGGAGAAAAAGATTATGCAAGAAACCGGAGTAGAAGAACGAACAGAACAAATCATTCGCGGATACATGAAGCTTACTGGAAACAGTTTTATAGGCATGAAAGAATACATAAGTGCCAGAAAACAGGCAATTAAAGAGCTTGGACTGAATTATAATTCTGTGGATGACCATTGCAACGATAAAATCACAAAAATTGAAAATAACGTAGTTAAAGAAGGCACTAATTCCAATAAAGCACAAAACACCGTTATATATAAGGAAGAAACATCAACTAAAAATAACGAGAATGTTACGGAAAGAGGTGAACCACAAAAAAATAATATTGTAAATCAGGACTCAGCAAGAAAAAATAAGCAGATACAAAACAACACCGAAACAGAAAAACAAGATCCGTTTTTCGCAGCAATAAGAAAAATACAGGATTAAGGAGAAAAAAGTGAAATTTTTAGTAACAATTTTTAATGGAAAGCAGAGACAGTCATACAATATTGAAGCAGAAAATGCAAATGGAGTGTTAAATGAAATCAATACTACATTTTTTAACCAAAGTGAAATCAAGCCGATGATAGGCAAGGACTATTTATCAATTGCTTTTAAACAGCCATGGATTTCAATTGGCTATGAAGGAAATGCAGACACTCCGCATAAAGACCATGCAGAGCAGATTTCCAAAGGAGAAACTATATTATATGTAGAGCATTATCTTGTGGAAAGAAGAAAAACAAAGAGAAACAGCAGTAAGTACATGTTGTAGGAGGTAAAATTATGGAAAGATATATTGCTATCGACGCAGGAAAACATGGTACAAAGGTAGCAGCGTATACAAAAGGAAATGAAACAGCAAAAACATTTATGTTCCTCACAAAAATCGGAGAGGGAGATTTTCGTGATGATGCACTCGAAAAACAGACAGCTATTATTGAATATAATGGGAAAATATATAAGGTTGGAAAAGGTGCAACCGAAGCTGCTACAATGGATACATCTAAACATGACGAGATACATAAAGTATGTGCACTTGCTGCAATCGCCATGTGCTGTTCTACGAGAGAGGAAGATATTGTACATGTGGCAATCGGAATGCCTGTGAATGAATGGGAAAATGTTTCCAAAAGAGTAGAATTTAAAGATTTCATTTTCCCAAAAGGAAAAATTACAATGAAAGTGAAGTTGAAAGCTGACAGTCCCGTCACAACAAGAACTTTTACAATTGAAAGTACCCATGTTTATCCAGAAACACAGGGAGCTTTATTTATCGGGGATACAATCAACACAGGAAAAACTGCTGTAATTGATCTTGGACACAAAAATAATAACTGTACGGTATGGGATGATTTTGAACTTGATCACAAGTATAGTATTACTGGAAATCTTGGTGGTGGACGGCTTATTTCACGTATTGCAAGAGCATTATCAAAAGAATTTACATTCTGTGATGACAGTACAGTAGAAAAACTTTTGGAGGGACCAGAGGAAGAACGATATCTGCACTCTAATAAACAGGATGAAGAAATCAAAGAAAAAAGCAGAGCCATTATCAAGGAAGAGATGTTAAAGCATGTAAAGGAAATTCGTAAAGAATGTGATGAGAGCGAGTGGCCAATTGACTATATGACACTCTTCTTTATTGGCGGAACATCGCTTCTCTTAAAAGAACAGATCGTTGAGGTGTTTGGCAAAGGAATTTACATTCCTGAGAAGCCGGAATACGCAAACTGTTTAGGATTTCTTCGGGTAATGTGCGGAAAACTATTGGATGTAAAAATCGGCATGCCGGAATACATTGATAACATTGTTGATGCAGCATAAATCATACGTAACATAAAATAGCGGGATTTCCCGCTATTTTTTTATAAAAACCTTTTACTTTTCTCAAATTTTGCCCATATTAATAATAGATGTTAAAAACCCAATTGGGTTTTAATAAAATTAAGCTTTAAATTCAAAGCAATACAACACAATTACAAATACAGTCAGATAAGGAGAAAAATAAAATATATGAAAGAAAATAAAGCGCAGGAAGAAATTATCAATACAGTTGAAGGACAGCTCTTAGTTGTTGCATGTCCGGGTTCAGGAAAAACAACAACTCTTGTAAGAAGGATTGATCATATGGTTAATTCTGGGGTAGATCCAAACAAAATCATTATGATGACCTTTTCACAGGCAGCTGCTAAAGAAATGGAAACAAGATATAAGGGTCAGTTCCCTGAAAATACACCTGGAGTTAAATTTAGCACGATTCACTCGTTCTGTTTTATGATTCTAAAAACATTTTTCCATTATTCCAGCAATTGTATTATTAGTCAGAAGAGTGTTTACGACTTTTTCTATAAAAAGCTGAGATACAATAAAATGGTAAATGATGATTTGCCAAATTTTATTAAATCACTTTTGCTGGACATCGGTAATATTAAAAATTCTATGACAGAATTACGAGATTACAAGCCAAACTGCACAGATGAGAAAGAACTTTTTGTAAGCTTATATAACGATTACGAGGAGTACAAACATCGATATAATATGATCGATTTTGATGACATGCTTGTTATTACACTTGAAAAATTACAGAGTAATCCGGAAATTGTGAAGATTTTACAGGAACAGTTCCAGTACATACAGGTAGATGAGTACCAGGATACAAACGTAGTACAGTCAAGTATCATTTATCTGATTGCAGGAAAAAATGGGAATCTTGCTGTTGTAGGAGATGATGACCAGTCAATTTATGGATTCCGCGCAGCCACCCCTAAGATTATGCTTGATTTTAAAAATGAATATCCAGATGCAAAGATCGTAAAAATGAGTACGAATTACCGGTCGAGAGAAGAAATTATTGATGCGTCAAATACCATCATTACAAATAACAAAGACAGATACGATAAAGAATTTATTGCTTCCAGAGGAAAAGGGGGAAAAGTTCAGGTAACATGTGAGGAAGATTTACAGAGTGAACTTAATAAAATTGCAAAGGAAATAAAAAAACGTCACAGCATGGGAGAAGAATACAAAAATTTTTCTGTATTATTCCGGACAAACAAACAGGCTGACGGAGTAGCAAACGCTCTTATTAAAGAAAATATTCCATTTGTTTCAACAGAGCCTGTCAAATCAAGATATGAAGGATGGATTTATAGGGATATTATGCTATTTCACGAATTGGCAACTTCTGAAATAACAGGACCGGAAATTGCAGATGACATGTTTACATTAATTAACCGACCAAACCGCTTTGTTCCGAGATCTATGACAGTCAAAGGAATGGATTATATGTTTGTCACAAAGCAAATTGCTATCAGCAAAAAAGAAGGTTGGCAGAAGACAAAATTAAGAGAACAGATAGATGAATTCTTTGCAGGAATGAACGCTTTGAAAAGTAAAACACCAGCTGAAGCACTATCACTTATTTTCTACAATCTGCATTACAACGCTTATCTGCTAGATTATGCAAGATATCATAATGAAGATGAAAAAGATTATATGGATACATATCATGCATTTATGGAAGATGTTAAGGATAACAATATTAAATCATGGGAAGACTGGGATAAGTTTGCAGACAGATATAACAGAATCTTTCAAATGTATAATAAGAAAAAACAGGATGAAACAGAAGAAGATGCGGTAACTATTTCTACCATGCATAAATCCAAAGGACTCGAATGGGATGTTGTTTATCTCCCGGATTCCGAAGAAACCAGAATTCCAGGCAAGAACACAGCTGTGGATGAAATAGAAGAGGAAAGACGACTTTTTTATGTTGCAATGACAAGAGCCCGTGAAGAACTCTATATTTCATATCATGGAAAAGGAAAAGCTACAAGATTTGTAAAAGAAATGAAGACGGTACCTAAAGCAACAAAAGGCGAAAATGATAAGCTTCATAGTAAATTAAAAAACCTTTAAAAAAATGCCCTCTTGTAATACCAATGTCGTTAAGTTAAACTATTTTAAGCAAAAATTAACCCTCCCAGAACTCTACAAAAGAGAAAAGAGAGGGTTGTTTTTATCCGTTATCCAGTATACATCCGAGTGTTTCTGGTATCCCATGCGCTATTACTTCTATATGTTTGTTTAATTTAATATATTATTCTATCCGCCTCGATTTGAGCATCATCACAGGCTTCTTGCTCCGATGCAAAACACCCAAAATCAGAATAACATTTAAAAATTTCTCCCGATACTTCGTTTTTGGCTATATACGCCATCGGATATTGACAAATCCGATCAACAACAGTACACTTTTCTGCCTGTTTTGTATTTCTATTAGCATAATAAAAAGTTTCTCCTCTTTTAAACGACATATTTTATCTTTCCTCCTTATTTTTCAATAGTTGCTCAGGATTATGTTAATTCATTTCTTGCAACATGATCAATATCTCTTATCATTCTATATATTTCTTTACTATTAGAATTTAAAAATTCATTCTTTTCTTCCTCTGTTTTAAGAGGATAGTATTGATTATACAATTTGTCATTAAGCAGATTAACCATATCGCCCCTCCGTTTGTTGGAATAATATTTACACAAAATATTATAACATATAATTCAATTTTTAAAGGCAATAGACTAGCAACTGTCTCAGGGTGTCAAGACCTCAAACGACACTTATCTTAATGACATTGCTTGCAATACAGGGGGCGTTTTTATTTATTCTGTATTATATCATCTCATATTATAAAAAAGAATAATTGAACTGGAGGTAATTATTTTGAAACGGAAAATATTAAGTATAATGCTGGCCTTGACGTTTGTGATTACGATGGGGATCGGCTGCGGGAAAAACCAGGAAATTGCAAAAGAAAAAACACCGGAAGATATGACACCTGCATCATATGCAAGTGAAGATGATATACCAACTGATACATACTGCATCGCTCATAAAGTAACAAAAAAGAACGGAGATGAATCAGTTGTTTATTATCCATTATATAAAGCGGATACAACAGCTACAAAATTATTGAATTCGGCGGAAGGATATGATCCGGAACGGTATTTCTGGCTGGATTACAATGAGGATGAGGGAATGATACCTACAATGTATCCTGGCGACAAATTGATCTATAAATCAGATACAGAAACTCCGCTTGAGTATAATATCGAAAAATTTTATGATCAGGGTTATACCGTTGGACTGGCCGGTTTGCAGAAAGATTCTGCCGGAAAATATGAATTTGATACAAGCGATGATGACTGCAGGGTAATGCCACTTTCAAAAGCAAAAAAAATTGAATCTGTCGGCGATAAAGTAATAATGATATTCAATCAGTATGATAAAACAAAGATTACTGAGGACAATGTAACAGAAACGGGTACAATCAGCGGATTGGAACAGAACCAATCATATAAATTTGATGTACGTATTGGAACAAAATCAAAGACAATTGATCTGAAAGCAAATGTTCATTTATTTGTTTCGGCAGAAAATTATCTTGTGAATGATTTTGACTATATTACAGATCAGATTTTAAGGATTAACGTCCCGGAATTTGTGACAACGGGTTATTATCAGGTAAACGGTGCAGGAGCCTTTCGTTATCTGAAAGATGAGACTGATTACAAAGATCTGCTCGCCGGAGATTACAACGAAACTATATATGTATATAACGACAATGGCAATACAATCAAAGGCTCTAAAGATGGTTTGATACTGAATGATGACGGATATCTGGTCACATTTAACACGATTCACCAGCAAGATGAGACTGACGATGAAAAAGGTGATGAGGAAAGAGATTACAGCCCGATTACAGACGAAAATATCGATGACTACTTTGATAACCAGAGAGATGATACAGAAAGTTTGGACAGCACGGAAGACTCTGGAACACCAACAGATACAACGGAACAGGATACTCAAAAAGAAGATACAAAGTTAGACAGTACAGAGAATACAGAAAATTAAAATACGAAACTTCTTCGGATATATCGTCCGGAGAAGTTTTTCTTTTTCATAATATAAATAAGTCATAATCATGAAAGGAGGATGGATTATGATAATTTTTAAGAACAAAGACCGGGCGATCATGCTTGGCAAAGTTCTGGAGGTGATTCCCGGTGAAGGCCGAGCCGTGGACTGGAAAAAATCAGTACATCTGCAAGTTGCGAATGATGCAGGGCGTACGAGGGATTTTATGCTTGATTTTTGGAATTCCAAAGACAAGACAAAACCACAAATGGCTACCAAGGCTGGGCATCTTAGTCCAGGTGACAGCATTATCTGCCTTGTCATATACAAAAACGGGGAATATACATGTCTTGCAATGTTGAAGGATGAAGGCATGCTATATTTCGACTATAATGGAACAACAATGTATCTGTTATATGGAAATATAAAAATTGACAAAACCCCGGGAGAAATCTTCAAAGTAGCAATTCCATTTCATTATAAGGACGAAAAAAGATGGAATGTAGTCGGATTTGAAGGAAATGACATTGATAAGGCAAAACGTGCATTAATGGGATGTCAAAAAGCAATATTGATATCAAGTGAAAGAAGAGAAGGAAAGACAAAAATTGGTTTGCCAGTTGTTAAATATAAAGGCGTAAGAGCATACGCTGCTGGTGGAAACAACATTTCTTCTATAGAGATTAATATTGGACCATATCGGAAAAATCCAACAAAACTGGGAGATTTAATTAAAAAATCTCCAGGAAGGAAAAAAGATGTTATGTACTGGATGAAGTATGTATCTGAAGTCTGGGATGCACAGACAGAAAGTGAAAAACTTCAGAAACGGGTAATAACGGAATATCTTGAAACTATGTAAAAAGGAGAGGGGAAGATTTCCCCTCTTTTTTTGTTCAATAAAACAACAAGCCATAATAAAAATATAATAACAGAAAGGGGACTAATAAAAAAATATGAAAGAAATACGTATTTATGACATACCGAAGCAATTTTTAAGGGAGGAATCTCCTTTAAAAAAGACATTGAAGACTTTAATGGAACAAAGAAAAAGTAACATAGAGCTTTACAATCATATTGTTTCAACAGCAAATTTTGTGTATATGTACTGCCAGACATATGAAAAGACGGATGAACATGAAATAGAAAACATGTTTATAGCAGCTGTTTTATTTAATTTCTGGAAAGTAAGTGTTCCAAAAGAAACACTTTCTCATCGGGATAAAACACATGATGAAGAAGTAAAAACTGCAAAGACAATATTTTCAATGAAAAACAGTATCCTTAAAACATTTCCTAAAGAGATTACAGATATTATATATATTACAGATAAAGATATGCAGCATATGCACGAAATCATATATACCTGTAATGCACTCGATAACTTGCTGTGCTTGAAAGATGAGGAAGGTAAACAATTTTCTATTCCTGTTGCAATGTCAATACTTGCATCAAGCCGGAACTATAATCCATCGATTGTAAAGAAACTTAGGGATTTTTTTACAAAAAACATTACAAAGAGCTCAGAAGAATTCAAAATCACATTTTCTTCAAAAGAGGAAATGAAAGATTTCGAATCAATGAGCGATGATCAGAAAGATTCATTATTCTCAGTTGTTTCGTTGGTTGCTACAGAAGATAATGGAGAAGTCGATATCAAAGAGATAAACAAGCTGAGCCCAAAAAGAGAACAGATTATTATGTTCTCATCTGAAAATGAAAGCGACCAGAAATTTTATGACAAAAATAAAAAAATACTATATAAAGCTTAGAGCCTAAAGAAAGTGTAGCAGAAAACTGCTACACTTTCTTAAATTCAAGACATGAAGCTGTCTGAAATTTTATTGCATATATAAGATAACCATTGAACCAAATATTCCACATCACTTTTAATTTCTTCATTATCACATAAATGAAGCCTTTCACATTCCCGTTTGGAAGCTGATATAATAGCCGGCCCGGAATTCTTATTCAGTTCTGCGTTATCGAACAGATAATGTGAAATTATGGCCTTGATCAGATCTTTATTATATTTTTTATACAGGAATGAATAATCCTTATTTTGATAGGAACAGATGATTTCAACTGGACGAAATACAGATGATAATAAATCAAAAGATAGTCCATACACATCAAAACTGACCAGTTCCATTCTTCTGTCAATCGCATTATCAATATCAAGAGCCATTTTTTTTAGGCGTTGTTCGATTTCTGACTGGGTTTTTCCATAAATTCCAAGTTCATTTACAGAATCAATATTTAACTGTTTTTTTATTACCACAAATGACACCCCCAAGTGAAAATTTTTATTACAATTATTATGAAAACAGTAAAAGAAAAATAAATTTAAAAATCTGATGTTGATTTGCTGTTTCCATAATATAAACGATAACAGGAGGAAACAATGAATACACATGCTATATTAGCCAAAGCAGCACTAAATCATGAACAAATAAAAACAAAAATTAATATTGGATGTGATGGGATTGAAATACAATTATTGGACGAAATGCTTGATAAAAACGATAGTAGAAGTTGGCTTGATGTCCATAATGTATTTAATTTAGAAGAATTCAAAACATACCCAATCAAAGTTATACATACTCCGATAATTAAAGGAAAAGACGATGTTTTATTGGAACATATTACCAATGTACGTGATTATAAAATAATTTATAATTCATTTGATATTGCAAATTATTTTGGAAAAATACAAAACATTAAGGTTGGAGTGGTATGCCATTCGGAGACAAATAAAAAACAGCTTGAAAATATAGGAAACATATGGGAAGAATTAAAAAAACGTGTGAATGAACTTTTATTACAGTTTCCGTATACTGAACTGCTCATTGAAAACATGGTCCCATTAAGAGATATTGAAAACTGCCCAATTATTGAATTATCGAATAATTATTTATTTGATAATGTTGAAATGGTGCAGAGTTTAAGAAGTAATTTAAAAACTGACCGTATAGGAACCGTTTTTGATACATGTCATCAGATGATAACTAAAAAATATGTTGATGTATTATACGATGCAATAGGCGATATTAGGAAACCGGATATAAGCATGGAAACATATTTGAGAAAAAATTCTCCATATATTAAGATTATACATATCGCAGATATGAATGGAAGTGGATATGGGAGAGGAAAACATGGAATAGCTTTTGATGAAAGCACATATTGGAAACTAAAAAATATATTACAACTTGTAGATCGGTATGCAAAAAATTGCACATTAACCCTTGAAGTGGCAGAAAACAGCTATAAAAATCCAACAGGATATATAACAACAAAACATCTTGTAGATCAATATTACCAACAAAATATTTAAAACAGAAAGGAATATTCAAAATGTATGGTAAAAGTCACAATATTACAAAAAGAAAATTAATAAGTTCAATTGCTATAGTGTTGACATTCTCAACCATTACGACAGGCTGTTCTGTGCCGGATAAAATAGCGTCAATCCTTCCTCATGAAGAAGAAAGTACTGAGCCAAGATATGTGAAGGATGCAGATTATGCGAAAAAAATGGATGAGTACGTATCACTTGCTGATGCTACTGTCGAAACCCCATTTGGTAATGTGGCAATAAAGAAAACCCCTGATAAAATGAGAGATTATGATGCAGATCATCTTAATAAATCCAAATTATTGAAAGAAACGAAGTATCTTGCCGAATATACGGATAATAAGGCTAATACGGATCCGGCTTATATTGTTCATTTTTCGTATGCTGAAGATGTTGGAAATATCCAAAGCCTTTGTGAATCTTTTGTTATGCAGACAGCCGATATTCCGCAAAGTATCTTATTTGACAATGGGAATACTCTTCATGGTATATACAATGCAAAGGAGATAGAGTGTGATGTACAAATTCCTTATCTGGATGAAACAACAGAAAAAGTGAGAAAATTTGTAATTACGGAAAATGATTCAATAGCAAAAAAAAGTGCCCAAAACAAGCATTTCAGCAATGTATATGTTTTCCAGTATAATGGAGGATATATTTTTTGTGAATGTTATGCATATGCAGATAGAAATGTAGACACAGCTTTTTATGATGTTACACAATCGACTTTAAATGGTATTAATGAAAAAAACTGGAAAAAGGCATTTAAAGAATCTCTAGCTAAAACAAAGGAAGAAGAGTTTGGAAACGAGGACAAACCTACAGTAGAAGACTGTGACAATAAAATTACTGAATTGTTTGGGCAGATGATTCTGGCACAAAAAGAAACGGCTGAACAGAAAAAAACGCGTACCCAGACAAATGAGAAATATTTGTCTAATGCAGTGCGGTATATTCCAAATTACAAGCCAGAAAATAAGCTGCTTATTCCTGAAATGGATTATCTGAAACTCAATTTAAAGAGAGATAATTATAATGTAAAACGTCTAAAAAAGAAAGAATCAAAAGGATCAATTACCAGATATTATGAGTGGCAGAGCAAAAATTATGCTGAAACAAAAGCCTGGCTTATAAAACCGACAAAGAAGTATTATAAAAAGTACTATAAGAATCTTGTTTTGGAATTGAAAGCTGATGAAAAAAATTATACGTTTTATGAAAAAAGGGGACAAAATTTTCAAGTAGCTTACGGTGTTAACAAAAAAGACAATAAAATGTGGGCTGTATATATGTTCAATAAGAAGATCCTTCATTTTACAGGAACAATTCCAGATGTAGTAAAGAACATGAATATGATACGTTTTAGTTACGACGAATATAAATACAAGGACTATAAGGGAAAATAGTCTCAAAATGATGTAATACAACCTTATTTTTGTCTGAAAAATAATTAACTCATAATATTATTACATGAAGAGAAGGTGTTATGCCTTCTCTTTTTTAATATTGTGGAGGAAAATAAAATGAGGCTTAATCTTGATAAATTAGATGAAAATATATACAAAAAAAGTTCTTTTAAAAGTTCTATAAAAGAAAGTTTTAAAGGTTCTGAAGACCATATGTTGAGACAGGCATCCAGACAAGCTGCATCTACTGCTGAACAGGACAGAGATTTCAGCAGAGGTAAAAAAACAGCTGAATTATATATGAAACCACTTTTTTATGGAGGACTAGCAACCGCGGCTGGACATGCAGCTACATCCAAAACAAAGGAATATGAAAGTCTACTTAATAAATCTGACACAGCTGATATTGCAAAGAGTGCATCCTCTGTTCATGATGCTACAGAAAAAATAAACAATATACCGCATGCAATGTTCGAGGCAGACACGCATCTGATTGAAGAACATAGGCATATGGTGTCAAGTATTAGTACAACAGAAGTGTCCACATATAAATCATTTGTATCAACTGGACCAAGCACACCTACTGCAGCGTATAATATGCAAAAAAGCATTATTGCTCAGATGAGCCAACAAGCTGATCTTAGTGGATATGAAGCAGTCAGAAAAGAAATATCCAGTGTAGCAGATGGAGTTAGATTTTCACCGGATCTTATTAATCATACACCGCATGGGACTCCAATTGTAACAATGAATAATGACCCTTTATCAATGGGACCAAACGTTGCAAAAATTGATTTTAATGGTGGAGTAAATGCTCTTGGTGGATTTCACACAAAGAATTTTATTGAGACACCATTATCTTCACAGATTACATTACAGGAGCAGGTATTTGTTCCTACACTTGGAGCAATCAGTTATATGCCGAATGCACTTCCAGACAATCTAGCCCTGGCGCGAAGTGAGTTTACCACACATGCTTTGTATTCGCGTGGATGGGAAGCAGTACCTGCACAGGATGTTTCTTCTGGAAGAATTGTTGGTACAATGTATACTCGGCGAATGGGCACAGCTACGAATGCAAAAGCAATTGCTCATAACACGCAGGCACTCGAAACATATTTTGAAGCTGCAGGAATTAATCCAAACAGATTCAACCGAAATCTTAGTCCTGTACAAAAAAGAATGCTTAATATGCATTCAACAAGCAAGAGCATCACAACTGCACGACATTTGCAGAAAATGTCACTGAAGCAGTTTCGAAGAAGTGTTTCAAATATTTTCCTGAAAGATATGAGAAATACAGATGCAGGACGTGCATATGGGATGATGCAGAGCATGTCCATACCAATACAGATCGTAGGTCGTCCGCTTTGGAACATTGCAGGTGGAAAAATAGCTTATAAAGCAAATGCGGCTGTACTTAGACATGAAAAATTGCTTTTAAAAGCCAAAGAACTTAAGGTCGGCACAATCAAAAACCTTAAGACTATGAGTCCGGATGCATATCGCAGAATTTTGCAGAAAATAAATGCTGATATTGCGAAACAGAATGTGAATGGCGTAATTGCATCCAGAATATATCAAAATCTTATGGGATTTGTAAACCGCGGTGTGCAGAATATAACTCAGAGTGTTATAGCCAATACCTCGTCACAGGCCATTGCTTCTGCAGCTGCACAGATAGGGCGTGGAACATCTTTCTTAGCAAATGCAAACAGCCTTGGAGCTGCAAAAGCACAGATTAGTGCAGTTGCAAGACAACAGGCAAAAAATGTTGCAAAACAGGCTGCAAAAGAATTACAGCGTGAAGCTTATAAGGGAGTTAATAAAGTATTTGGAAAACGTGTAGCTAAACAGCTGGCACAGTTCGTACAGCGGAGACTTGCATGGGCAAGAGGATTAAGTAATACTTTAAAAACAATAAAGCGAACGATTATGGCAGCAATTCGAAGCATCTTAAGTTTGGTAGGGGGTGCATTGTCACATATAATTATTGTTGTTGCACTTATTTCTGCCATATTGTTTTTAATTAACGCGATTGGAACCCAGATCATTAACTTTACTGGATTTACAAGTGTTGCAGATGGCAGCACAGATGAATCTGCCGACGCTTACAATGAGAGACTTGACATCAGTGAACCAATAGATATACTGCACGAACTACATAAGGACTACAAAGACACAATAAAACAAGCAATTAAAGATAATGATGCAGTTGCGGATCCCGTGTATGATAATGGATCAAAAGAGAATTATAAAGAGTGTATTTCAGCTTTAACAGTAATGACTTTTTATGATTATGGTGAAGCCGGAAAAACAGTTACAGAAAAAGCGTTAAAACAGGTTTATAAAAAAACCCATTCATATGAAGTAGTAGCTACTGAATTTAAAAGAAAAGTTAAAGATCCGAAAACAAAAAAAGAAACGACGGAATATTACACAAAAAATGTAATTCATGTAAAAATTGTTCGAGACCAGGCTGTTGTAAATAAAGATTTATATGATCAGGTAACAAGTGTATCTGCCGGATTAGGAAATATACCTTCTCCGGAAGAAATATCCAATAATAACTGGTTAGAGTGTGTGAAAAACACCAAGCAGATTTTTGCATCTCAAATTGGAGACTACACTTATGGTGGAAAAGCTACCATTAAATACAAAGGAAAATCAATTCCCGTACGTTCCGATTGTTCTGGATACGTCAGTGCTTGTTTGTATTTTTATGGATTGACTGGTAAAAACTCGATAGCTTACAGCTCATTAGCTTTGAAAGATGGCATACCAAATTTCACAAAATATCTTTGGGATGGCTCTTCAGATAAACTACAGGCTGGAGATATTCTGGTATATAGTGGACATACGGAAATTTATGGTGGAAATCTGACAGTATATAATTATGGAGGAGATACAAGTGCAAAAAATCCAGGAGCTTATTTAAAAAAATCGTATAAAGATCATCCTCCTGTCTGCATACTACGAATGAACAAAAAACTTCTTACAAGAAATGAAGACGAATCATTGAATGCAGAAGAAAATACAAAAAAGGACAATAATACAAAAAAGGATAATTTATCAAAAGATAATAAAAATTCACCAGCAGCTAGTATTTCGCCTTCACTGAACGTAAAATATCATGATGCAGTTGTTCCGAATTTAAAAGAATATACTGGATTTAAGTCCTATATGAGCTATACAACAACAAAAGTAGGACGCCAGAAACAAATGCACAGTAAATATACGATTGATAATGATGGCTTTTGCAGGGTAGGAGACCGGTATGTTATTGCTATTGGCTCCGGTGCAATAGGTGGTTCAAAAAACAAAGCCTGGCAGTCGATTGTAGGCCAGTACGTGGATTTAATTCTTGCTAATGGAACAGTCATAGAATGTGTTGTCGGAGATGCCAAAGCTGATAAAGACACAGATGATGCAACCCATTTTATGACCAAATATTCACATTGTGTAAGTGAATTCTTAGTTGATGGAAAACCAAGAAATGGTGCAGCTCATGCAGCAATAGCTGGAACGGTAAGTGCATATAAGAGCTCATGGGCGCCAAAGGTTTCTGTTATCCGTGTTTATGACAAAAATGTACTTAGTGGATCTGGTTATACAGGAACAAGTACAGTTGGCTCAGGAAATGGATCTGATATTGAAGTTGTCGAGTATGATAAAAATGGAAACGAAGTAGGGGGCGCTGATGCTCTTGTTACGACACTGATCCAATACAATACGAAAAACAATGACGGTTCATTCTCGCCTACTTACAAAGTAAAATCAAAGCATAATATTAAATCTACGGGCGGAAAGATTACATCGGTTGATTATCTGAGGTATATATATGCACAGCATGGTGTGACATTGCCATTAACGGCACAATACACAGATTCCATACTTAAGAAAGTCGAATCAAAAGATAAACAGAAAGGTGATATTCTATTATATAAGATGGATAAAGATGGTGCAATTTCAGATAAAAATATAGTCGCTTTTGCATATCTTGGAAACAAACAGATATCCGGATTCGTGCCGGCTGGATTTATGGATGCAAATGGAACGGAATATCCAGATGACAAAATCCTCACAATCAAAACGAATGATCTGAAAAAGAAGAACATAGTCGGCTGGTATGAAGTAACAGGAATCCGTAAAGAAAAAGCATATGGGGCTTCTCCAAGTGTAGGCTTTGGTGGTTGGACAGATGATACAGAAGTTCTTTTCACAGGAGTATATGGAAACGATGACATGTGGAAAGAAAATGCAAATGACGAATTATATGCCGAATCATACAAAGGATACTATGAGGATGATTTTGGACAGGATTTAATTGCAAACCCAAGCAAGAAAGACAAACAGGCATTTCTTGATGAAATCAAACCGGCTGCAGAATATGCATATACCAAATATGGCATTTTACCAAGCTTATTTACATCGATTGCTTGTGAATCCAGCAATTACGGATCAACAGTTCTTTCATCAAAATATCATAATCCTCTGGGATTGAGATATTATAAAGGAAGTAATCGTTCCGTTGCTGACAGTGAAAATATTTCAAAAGTCGGAATTGGAATAGAGCAGGCATATATCAGCTGTTCTTCATATAAAGATTGTGTAGATGCATGGGTAGAACAGATACAGTCAACGCATTCAAAATCATTTTACAATACGCTGACAGGTATATCTGACCGAGATCCGTCAACATTGTCATATAACGTAGGTGGATTATATGAAGTAGAAATTAGATATTATTATTCATCCTATTCGTCAGATACAATTGAAAAAATGATAGAAATAGCAGAAAAAAATAAACTTTACAAATGGGATGCACAGTACACTGGAGAAAGTTTTGGCTGGTTGTGAACTGCTCGGTAATTGAATAACCGAGCATCTGATGTACGGTCCTTGTGGATCGTAGATTCAGGGTGCGTCCATGACACCAATACTGCTATTAAACAGCTACTTTTATTACATATGGATCTGCTATCTTAAGCGGGTCCATTTGTTTTTTTATTCCATTTGTCTGAAAGTACACCCGCAGGATATTAAAAGCCCCGACACAGTCGGCATTCCATCTTTTGTCACCATCCGTATAAAGGCCCCGCTTGATACGGTTGGACTTTTCAGCGCTCTCTTTACAGACATCCGACATAAGCGGGCTGGTTTGGCTGGAATAAGCTTCATTCTGTTTTACAAACCGTATACCATACATCGCAAGCTTGTATTCCAAAAGGATATACAGTTTCCGGTATGGCAGTGAATGTAATTTCTGGTTTGTCACAGAACCTTTGTTATTATCTTTACGGATGTTTGTAATATCACCGATCACTACAGTATTGATACCGTTATCATGACAGTATTCAGCGATAAACCGTGTTACTTTATGCAGGTAATCGCTGATGCAGTCATTTTTCTTTTTGTACAGTTTCTGCACATGCTTTGACATCTTTGGATATCTCACACCGGCTTTTGCCTGCGTTTTGTACCACTGGGACTGCACACGGGCAATCTCTTTGTCAAAGTAATGGCAGACGGAGAGATATTTCCTGCCGACAATAAAAGACTTTCCTGTGGATGGAACATAGCAGGTCATAAGGTTATGGAGTCCGATATCAACAGACAAGTATCTTCCGTTATCAGAAAGCATAACGGTATCATTTACTTCATACACAACAATCACCGTGCAGGTTCCGTTTTTCGGAGGATAAATCCGAATCTGTTTGATAACATCAGTATCCTTAAAAATCTTATTTTTAAGGTAAAGAAAGTTGTTTGTGATGTCATACTGCCCGGACATGAACTGTTTCAGCTGTTTCGACAACGTAAGTCGTACGGTACTGTCGCCTTCGGAATGAACGATACCATTCTGCATGTAAGTGATTGCAATATTCTCCTGTTTGAATCTTGGAGGATTTGGATTTGTGACACCATGTGTTCTCTGCAGCTGATAAAAAGATTTCCACGCCTTATCAAGAAGTTTGCATACTTCCTGTGCAGTCTGTGATGGTAGCTGCTTATACCACAAGTCGTCCTTATGTGCTTTTTTCTGGTAGTACCAGTCAGGATATTCATCTGGTTCCGTCTTTTTGTAATGAAGTCTTTCATAATTGCAGACGTTCCAGAGCTTGGATGCTGCATAACACATATGCCCTATGATATTTGCCTGGTCTTCTGTTACTTTTACAGATGTCTTACGTGACAGCAGCATGAACATTTCTCCTTTCAGTAAGATTTGCTCTGGTGTTCAATATACCGGCGGATGTTTTCTTCCGATACAGAACCGATCGTCTCGCAATAATAGGAATGGTTCCAGAGTTCCCCTTTCCACAGTTTAGAACGCAGGTCAGGAAACTGCTCAAAAAGTTTCCGCCCTGTGATGCCCTTCAAGTATTTCACAATGGTTGTCACAGACAGTTTCGGTGGTGCAGTAACAAAACAATGTACATGATCACATTCACCATATTCAAAAAGCTGGACGGTAAATCCTTTTTCTTTTGCAATCTGCTGGATGAGTTCTTTCATATAAGATTCCACTTCAGATGTCAGGACCTTCCTGCGGTATTTGACAGACCATACCACATGGTAGTTGATGTTGCATACCGAAGTACGGTAATGTATAAGGTTTTCTTTCATACATATAGTATAGCATAAAGTGCCGATAAAAGCATCCAGACGTTCGATTGCTTTTATTATAACGCTTTCATCTCGGCAATTAAATAACCGAGGATTCTCGCTTGGTTTCCTAAAAAAATGAGGTCTTTAAAGGACCTCATTTTTTTCTTTTCATAATAATAATAGCTAAAAAAGAATGGAGGTTTTATTATGAAAAAAATTATAGACACAGACCAGTTGAAAGAAATAGCTGACATAGAAGCATGCGTGGAAGCCACAGGGGAAATGAGCAGAAAAAAGGGAAGATATTTATATTGTACATGTCCATTTCATAATGACAGACATATAGGAAATGCTATGTTCAATCTTGATAAGCATAGATTTTTCTGTTATGCGTGCCATAAATCCGCAGATATCATTGATTACGTTCAGAAATCAATGAATATGGGTTTTCAGGAAACCTGCAGTTTCATAGCAGAGGCATCTGCACTGAACCTAGATGACATTTCTCAGAATAAAGAAGACCCAGTAAAAAAGAAAAAACGTCTTAACGCAGGTAAATTCAAAGTATTGCGGATTGACGGAAAGCAAAAAAGAAAGTACCGGGGAGAAAATTTTAATGCATCTCAGGTACCAGATGGAGCAATAATAAATTTTGTGCAGACAGAAGAGGAAGCACAGAAATATCGTAAAAAAGGATATTCCTACAAGAAATGCTGGCAGGAAGACAAAAACGGACTGGTATACCTTGCAGGATTTTATATCTACAAGAAAAACAAGATGTCCGCAGCAAGATTGATGATGAAAAATCCTGAACTTTTTGTGCAGCTGATGCGCTGGAAAAAAAGTGAGCTGCTAAATATCCTTAATGAGAATGAAAAAAAAGTTGAGGAAACTGTTTTTGATATGGACGAATATGATCTGTATATGATGTCCATAGATGACAGCAAAAAGATTATCAGTGAAATTTAAAATTTAAAAAGTCCCTTTCCAGGGGCTTTTTATTTTGTCCTAAATTTATTTCTTTCCATATTAATAACAGTCGTAAAAAAAAGGGAGTGATTGATTATGACAAAAGAAAAAGTGATAAATGAATGTAAAAAATACAACAATACATTGCATAATCACACAGATGCAAGTCTTGGTGATGGTGTAACAACACCGCAACAGCTGGTAAATGCAGCTAAAGAGATGGGAGCTACTGCAGTTGGCATTACAGACCATGGAAACTGTGCAAACTGGCTGGATTTATATAATGCTGCGAAAGAGGCAAACATTAAGCCGGTACTTGGGGTAGAAGCTTATGTCTTAAACCAAGAAAGTGGCAGATACAATCATCTTATTGTTGCTGCAAAGAATTACACAGGAGTACAGGATATTTCAAAATTTGTTTCTGCAACAAACAGAAATATTCAAAAAAGAAGAATGGATGAAATTCCAGTAGCAACAGAAGATATGTTTTCTTTAATTGCTACGGGAAATACTATTATTACATCCGCCTGTATTGCAGGACCGATTGCAGATCCACTGATGGACCATGCAAGAATTGACCATGAAATCATGAAAATCAAAAGAAAGATGGATGAAATTAATCTGCCGGATGGATACAAAAAAGCAGCTGAGTTTATTGAAAAAATAAACAACGAAATTGCATCATGTAATGAACAGATTAAAGCATTGCGTCCAAAAGCAAAAAAGAGATCATTTAAAAAGACAGAAAATAAGATCAACAAAATGCCAGAATGCCCGGAAAAAGCTGCTCTTATCGCATATTTAGATAAAGAAAAATTAGAAGCAGAACTGGAAACCAGAAATGCATTGAGTAAAATCGATGAGTTAAAAGAGGTTATCAACAACCTTAAGTCAGACGAAAAACTTGAAGATGCAAAAAGAACGGTAAAAAAGGCAAAAGATCTGACTGCCAAAAAAGAAGTTTATTCTGAAAGAATTCAGGAATTGGAGTCAAAAAAGCTGCCAATCAAAACAATGATGAAACAGGCAACAAGAACTGCACAAAAATACAAAGAAAAATTTGGTGACGATTTTTACATGGAGGTCCAGTACCATGGAATTTCGGAAGAAAAACCGGTATATCAGATGGAAGTGCAGATTGCAAAAAAACTTGGTATAAAGTTGATTGCAGCAAATGATTCCCATATTCCAACGAAAGAGCATGCAGAAGTCAGAACTATGCTCCGGAATGCAAGATTCATTACAAAAACAAAAGTATACAAAAAGGCACAGACTGGAGATGAAGAACTTTATATCAAAAATGGTAAAGAGCTTGCAGAAGCACTTGTACAGATTCTTGAACCGGAAGATGTTCTTGAAGCTATAAAAAATGCTTACGTAGTGACAGATTCTACCAATATCGTTTGGTCAGAGAAAAAACATTACCCGCATTTTGAAAATGCAAAAGAAATCTTAAGAGAAAAAACTTTAGCTGGAATACCAGAAAGATATCCAGACGGATTTCCGGAATCATACCGTAAGCGTATGGAATATGAGTTAAAGACTATCGATGAAATGGGATTTAATGATTATTTCTGTGAAGTTATCGATTTTATTCAGTATACGAAAAATTCTGCAGATAACTCGATTGAAAATGGACCTGGACGCGGTTCAGGAGCTGGCTCAATTGTGTGCTATCTCACAAAGATCACAGAAATTGATCCAATGAAGTACAATCTGATGTTTGAACGGTTCCTTAATCCTGAGCGTGTTTCCATGCCGGATATCGACACTGATTTTTCAAAGCATGCAAGAAAAATAGCTATTACGTATGTAAAGAATACATATGGAGAAAAATCAGTTGCTGGTATTATGACCAAATCAAGAATGGCAGCAAAAGCTTCACTTGATTATGCCGGAAAACTCTGGGGGTTAAAAAAGTATTTGGAAAAGCAGAAATTTGTATCTCTTGTAAAAGGAATGAAAGGATGCCTGCCAGACACTCCACAGGTGAGTCTCGCAAAAAATAAAGGCACAATTGAAGCAGCTTACTCATCCAATAAAGATGCTATGGAAATTCTTCGAAGAGCATTGCTTCTTGAAGGCTTAACAACAGGGTTCGGAACTCATGCAGCTGGCATTATCATTGGAGACGGAATGCCATTGGAAAATTATATTCCATTAATGGTTACAACTGACGATGATGGTAATAATACCATGGTTATTCAGGCAGATATGGTGCAGGCAGAAGCCCAGCTTGGTTTTATCAAGATGGATTTCCTTGGACTTAAGAACTTGAATGTGATCACTTATTGTATGCGATTAATTACAAAAAATTATGGAATTAAGATTGATCCATACAATCTTCCAATAGAAAAGGAAGTGATCGAAGAGATTTTCCAGTCTGGTTTTTTGAATTTTATTTTCCAATTTGAGTCAGGCGGAATGAAAAAGATGGTCCGCGATTTTAAACCGACAACATTTGAAGACTTGATTCTTCTTGTTGCATGTTATCGTCCAGGACCTATGCAGTATCTTACAGATGAAGGAAACAGTGTAAATGTCATTAAAGTAAAAAATGGTATCACAAAAGCAAAATATCTGTTTCCAGAGCTGAAACCTATTCTTGAAAGCACCTATGGTGGAATTATTTACCAGGAGCAGGTAATCAAGATTTGCCAGGAGCTTGCTGGATATTCAATGGCTCAGGCTGATAATGTACGCAGATTTATGAGCAAGAAGAAAAAAGAAAAACTTGCTCAAGAAAGAAAAGCGTTTGTTTATGGTGACGAAAGCAGAAATATTTCAGGATGTGTGAATAAACTTTGTAAACCGGATGCGGACGATACAGAAAAAGAAGAAATTGCGAAGAAGGCAGACCAGCTTTTCACTGAACTGGAAGAATTCGCAAAATATGCGTTTAACAAAGCACATGCTACATGTTATGCGTTAGTTGCCTATATTACAGCATGGCTTAAATATCATTATTTCCGCGAATATGTATGTGCAGCCATGACGGAGCAGGACAAACCAGCTCAGCTTGCTGCGGACTGTGGTATAAAAAATGTTGCCATTTATGCTCCAAATATAAATGACAGCAGCGAACAGTTTATAACATATAAAAAAGGAATCATCTATGGATTATCCAATATCAAAGGCTTAAAAAGCATGGCATCGGATATTATTGCAGAAAGAGAAAACAATGGTGTTTATACATCTATTGAAGATTTTATCTGCCGTATCAACCCAGATGCTGATACATTAAAATCCGTATGTTTTTCTGGTGCTGTTGATATGTTCTGCAATGACAGAAATGCATTATATGAATATGCAATAAAATACAAAAATGCGTATAATGTATTAAAGGAAGCAGAAAGAAAAGCTGAATCGTTAAGAAATTCCACGGAAAGTAAACTCGCTGAGGCAAGAATGGATGTAGCAGATAAAAGAGAATCTCTGGAAAGCTTAGATTGCACATATGTATCAAAAGAGTCATCCAGTGGAAAGCTTGCCATGGAAATGGAATATCTTGGCATGTGGGTTACTGGAAACCCTCTTGATGATTATGAAGTGGATTCATATGAAACAGCTGAAACTGATGAAGGCTTTCATACAATCGCCGGAATAATTTCAGATTTTGTACCCTTAAACAGAAAAAAAGATGGGGCACCAATGGGAAAATTTGTTTTAACAGACAAAGATTCCGAGCATATTGATGCAATTGCTTTTACAAAAGCGTATAAAAAAGTCAGAAACTACATTTCAGATGGAGCTGCAGTTGCAGTAACCGGAAAAGTAGAAATTGATGATGAAGGCAGAAAACAAATTGTTGTATTGGAGATTGAAAAATTGCAGAAAAAAGAAGATGTTATACTTTTTACAGTAAAGAATTTTGTTGAAAAGGCAAAATTGTACGCACTTTTGAAAGGCTACGAAGATGTAAATGGTCTTCATATTATAATTTATAACAGCCTTTCTAATGAAAAACAGGGAGCTTCGTTTTTAGTAAATGAAGAAATACTCCGCAGAAAGAATATTTCTGCAAAAATAATTAAATTGTAACAGAAGGTCAGCGGAGAAACCGCTGACTTTTTTTTTATTTCATAATATAAGCAGAAAATTAGAACTTAAGGAGGGATATTTATGAACCAGAAAAAGTACAACGCACTGGAAAGAGAGTATGGCAAATTCAATCTCAAAAAAGAATCTTTTGAAGAAATAGATATAACGGATCAGGATGAGTTAATTGAATTTTTGCGAGAAAAACAAACAAGATTATATGATGCCCTTGAAAGTAAAACATCAGGGAAAGCTATCAAGAATAAGCAACGGGAGATTGACAAAATTGAAAAGTTTCTAAAACAGGTAGATCAGGAACATGAAGAGAAAAAGCTGGAAGAGACTAACAGTACGGATAAGGGTTATGAAAAATTTTGTAAAGAAGGGAAAAATTCTCCAGCCTATCCTGATGACATTAATAAAAAAATCTACAATTTTTTAAAAGAACAGGATTTATTAGAACATTATACCGTTTATGATAAAGAAAACAAATGCATTTATGATATATCCGCTGATTGTGTAAAAATTGCAACAGCAGACATGGAAAACGGTAATCTTACCATTTCTCCAAATAAAGAGATGATTGATGAGATTAAAGATGCTGAAAAAAAAGCACTTGAAGAAACAAAGGCCACATTCAAAGATGAAGATCTTGTTAAAGTTTACATCAATCATAATGTAATGGGAGAGAACACAATTTATGGAGAATTTTTGAAAACATCTGAAAAGAAAGTGATACCTCTGAAATCATTTAATTTCGAGCCAATGGATCCGTTTATAGAAAAAATGAAACATGTAAAAAGAGTGTACAAAGAAAAAAGAGAGAAAGAAACAGAAAAAAAAGAACAATATAAAACAGTTGTAAACAACCAGTCAAAAAATATATACAGTCTGCCAGAAGAAGAGAATCTGGAAAAATTAAACATTGATAATGACATACCGATGGAACAAGAAAAAAAACCTTCTGATGAAGAACAGGAAATTTTCCATGTGGAAGACAATGATTTTGATCTTGACAATCTGAAGGGCAATACATTGATAGGCATCGGACTGATGAATATTGACGGCTGGGATCCATCATCTCTTACAGTTACGCTATATGATGACCATTCAGGATATATTTCTGGAAAGGTTTCTGTAGAGGGAATAAAAAAAGAAATTGTATTTGGCGACATAGATGAAAACCATAACGTTGTATATCTGGATGATGAAGAAATTATAAGACAGATTGGGGTAACAGACCGCCCAGTTGATTCACCAGAAGCCGTAATTGTGGAGAGTGCAGAAGAAATTGGCAAGCGATACAGTGAAAAAAAAGAGCCTGTAAAAAAATCAAAATGGGAGAAGCCAAAAGATATAGATGCATACATGGTAATTATGTCACAAAGGGGTGAAGTTTTTGCCACTCTAAATTCCAATGGTGAAATCTATAAAGGCGGAAAGCCTGACCATATGCTATATGCTAAAAGCAAAGTTGGAAAAACGATTATGAATTCACTGGATGAGATTTCAAAAATTTCTGGTGTGGATAAAAAAGATCTTGTTGTCGTAGATGGATGCTCATATGTAACTACTGTAGATGGAAGACAAGTCGGAATTCTTTCAGGAGACGGACACGTAATTTCTACAGAATATGATATCAAAGAACAGCAGACACTATATGAATTTGCCAAGGAAAATAAAATAAACAGTCAGGGACTCCATATAGAAGGACATATTATTTATTCACAGGACAATAATCCTCTTGGCTACATGAATAAAGACCTCGAATCATTTATCGGATCCAATGAAAAACCGGACATCACCATTGAAGAAGATAACATCATTGAAGAACGCAATTCTTATATGGCAGACCAAATGATTGAAAATGGCGTGACTGTGGAATGTGATGAGGAAAATCTTGATATTTAAAAAAAACGGCCGGAATAAACCGGCTGTTTTTTATTACTGAAATGTGGTTCCCATAATAAAAATAAAAACATGTGAGGTATAAACACTATGATATATATATTTGTTGTGACAGTATTGATAATTACATTCATTATTATCAAATTAATGCCAAAAAAAAGTAGTTTTGACTCAAAACAGCCAGTTAAATCCATGAGACAGTATGTAGATTCAGCAAATGAAAGCGTACGTAAATACAATGATTGCATACAAACATATATGTTTCTTGCGTCGAACAAATATGAAGAAATCCTTAATATGCATGATCAGACAGCTTTTGAAAAATTCAATGAAATAAAACAGAATTTCGAAAAATATCAGGATGAGGCTACAGAAAATATAAACCGTATACAAAATTATATAGATCAAGGGAAAATGGATCTTGATGCGTATATGTGGCTGAAAGATGCAGTTACTTATATGGAAATTTATGTAAATCAAATAGAAGAAATAAAGCCTGTTAAACATACAAAAAATCAAATAGATATCTATGAAACTGAAAAAGTACAGAAAGATGTATATTTTACAGGCTGTATTACAAAAGAAGAAATAGATAAGAGATACCGTGCATTAGCAAAAGTTTTTCATCCGGATAATCAGACAGGTGACCAGAACACATTTAATGATTTACAAAAATTATATGAAAGTAAGTTAAAGGAGATAAAAAATGAAGCATAAATATGTAGATATAATGTTTTACACACTGGCTATAGGTCTATTGTGTATAGGAATAGGCTTATTCTTTTTACAGAATTTTTTACAGGCATTTCTTTTTCTGACAATTGCGATATTATGCAGGAATCAACTTGGTTTACTTAAATTGTTGCAAAAAGGAAAGGAGATTTTTAATGAGAAAAACGATTGAATATTATTTATCGGTTATATTGTCAGCCCTTGGAATTGGATGCATAGGGTTAGCTGTTTATCTTTTACTTAATCCGTTTTCAAGGCAGGTTACGGAAGTGTTACATGGAGGCAATATCTTCAAACAAAGTGGAGTTCTCATTTCAATAGGAATTCTATTATTTGGCATTATCTCATACAAACCATTGGAAAACTGGAGAAAAAAGTTAAGGGATGAAGTTGAATATGATGAAGAAGGAATCAGTAAAAAGCATGGACACTTCAAAGATTTGTCTGCAAGTGAAAGACGCCAGATAGAACAGCAAAAAATGATTGATTCCGAACGTATTCTTGATGCTCCAACAGTAAGCAGGATCACAAAAAAAGGAAAAGAAGATCCTGTTAAAGCAATGGATGAGTTAATCGGACTCACAAGTGTAAAAAAGCAAATGAGAGAAATGGCTGCAAGAATGCAATACGAACTGGAAGAAAGACAAAGAAGTGGGAAACCGTTAAAAAAAGGACAGACAATTCCACACTCATCAATGCATATGTGTTTTTATGGACCTCCCGGAACAGGAAAAACAACCTGTGCCGAGATAATTACAGGATTTCTTTATAAATACAAATATATTAAAAAAAATCAGTTTATGGAAGTAGATGGGAATTTCTTTAGGGGAATGACACCTGGCGAAAGTACAAAGAAAACAAGAATGCTGATTCGAAGAGCTCTTGGCGGTGTTCTGTTTATTGACGAAGCATATTCCATACTCGACAATAGAGAGGGGCAGGAAGTAATTGCAACTATTATTAAAGAAATGGAAGACCGCAGAGAGGACATTATATTTATATTTGCAGGATACGAAAAAGAAATGAACAATTTCATTAAATCAAATCCGGGTATGGACTCAAGAATTAAATATAAAATGTGGTTTGGCAATTATACGATCAATGATCTCAGTGAAATCTTCCGGATTTCTGCCAACAATAAAGGATTTGTAGTCAGTGGAGAAATGGATGATGTATTCCGCGAGAGAATAGAAAGAGAAATGCATAATCCATATTTTGGTAATGCAAGAACAGTGAGAACATTGCTGGAAAAATCAATTGATAAACATGCAATCAATATCATAGAAAAAAGATTACCAGAAGAAGACAGACATACATTACGGCAAATAGATATCCCAGGTAAAAATGATTGACAGAATCCCACGACCTCAGTCGTGGGACTTTTTGTATTAACCCAACATCACACATATAGGCCGGATATAGTAAGTGTCACAAAAGAACTAAGCCAGAAGTTGCTACATCTTCGTGTGCAGACCAGTTAGTATAACATTTTTCTCACCTTTTTGAATTTTTTTTGCAATTTTCTTTTACTTTTTGAAACTTTTGTCCATATATCATGTAGCAGGTGAAGTGCGAACCAATAGCGCACAAAAATTTCCCAATAGATTCGCACCAAAACAGGATAGATTTTTGTCAACCAGATTGGTGCAGAGAAACTGATAACAGAATCTTTTTATTAGAATCATATATAGATTGCATTAAATATATTGGTTTTTATGGCGTGATTTATTTATTATCGCTGTCGCATCCGCGTGGATGTGTGGATTGAAATTCTAAATCGATAAGGTACTGACGAACGGCTTTGCCGTCGCAACTTACGTGGTTGTGCGGATTGAAATAAAACGCTTATCCAACAGCAATGTGTCTTGTATCAGTCGCTCCCTGCGTGGGTGTGTGGGTTGAAATCGTAAAATGACAATGGATGATCTAGGCGGTGCTCTTGTCGCTCCCTGCGTGGATTGAAATATAATATATGTACCACGTATTTACATCTGGATTTTGTCGCATCCCTCACAGATGTGTGGATTGAAATCATGGTGCATTTCTCCTTAGCTATATTTTTCTTGTCACACCCCGCGTGGGTGTGTGGGTTGAAATAGAAACGACGGAGATGTGAAAAGTCTGTATGAGCTGTCGCATTCTGCATGGATATATGGATTGAAATAATACTTTAATAAGTACAATCATCTCATCAGCTTTGTTGCACCCTGCGTGGGTTGGAATATAAGTTTTCGACTATACCATTTATTTCAATAAAGGTCACATCATACACGGATGTGTGGATTGAAAACATGGTGCTTGTAGAGCAAGTCAACCAAACTCGGCTATTGAATAACCGAGCATGAGGAAGCGGTTCTTCGGAGCCGTTGCATCATCCAGTCTGACTGGTGGTTGAGCAGAAGCATGGATGGATACGTGTCATAAGACTGGCACTGCCGGATTTTCCCAGTCCGGTACAATGCAGAGTGTCCACCCAGCTTAGGGAAACAGTACAACAAGGTGTGCACAGGTTTACAACCGATGCCGTCCGATACGCTGGACGGCGGTACTGCACACAACATTTAATGAAACAAAAAGGAGGGCATCACATGCCGGATACAGACTATATATATGTGCTTGGCAGGGACGGGAAACCGCAGATGCCGACAAAAAGAAAAAGATATATCAAAAAGCTGCTTGATGCTGGCAAGGCAAGGATTGCCTGCTACATTCCTTACACCATACAGCTGCTTTATGAGAATGAGCCGGTTCTGCAGCCACTTATGGCAGGCATTGACCCGGGACGTACCAACATCGGCGTAAGCGTGGTCAACGAAAATGCGGTACCTGTATTCTCGGTAGTTGTGGAAACTCGCAATAAGGACATCAAAAAACTGATCGATGAGCGCCGGGCACACCGCAGGGCGTCACGTAATGGCGAACGAAAGGCACGCCAACGGCTTGCCAGACATTTTGGCACCATGCTGAAAGCCGGCATGGTCATGCGGAAACTTCCACAGTACGCTGCAGATAAGTTCGTCACATGCAAGATCATCCGGAATACACAGGCACGGTTCTGCAACCGGGTAAGGGAAGCCGGATGGCTCACCCCGAGCGCAGGACAGCTTGTAAAAGCCCATGTTAACGTGATTAAAAAGATCCAGAAGTTTCTTCCGGTCACGGATGTGACATTGGAAGTCAACCGTTTTGCATTTGCATTAATGGATGATCCGGAAACTTCCGGCGTTGATTTCCAGAACGGGCCGCTGAAAGGCTACGGGGATGTCCATGCTGCAGTTTATGACCAGCAGCATGGCAAATGCCTGCTGTGTGAAAATAATATCGGGCATTTCCATCATATCGTGCCACGGTCACAGGGAGGTTCCAATACCTTAAAGAACATCGCCGGGCTGTGTGAATGCTGTCACGGAAAGGTACATACCAGTCCTGATGCAAAATCACGGCTTGAGAAACTGAAAGCCGGTATACTGAAAAAGTACGGTGCATTAAGTGTGTTAAACCAGGCAATCCCGTATATTTGGAGCAGCCTTTCAGAACATGTCGGTATGGAACACCTGAATGCCTGTACAGGCAGGGATACTTCCATGGCAAGACAGTCCCTTGGCTATGAAAAGACAAAGGATAACCAAATGCACGAAGCAGATGCTTTCTGCATTGCCTGCCTTGGTGCCGGTGTGATGCCGGAGGCAGCCCCGGAGTTTGCCTATGTACATAAAATCGTACAGTTCCGGAGACATGACCGTGCAATTATCAACAACCAGAGGGAGAGGACATACCGACTCAGTGGAGAGATCATTGCAAAGAACCGCAGACCGCGGTTTGAACAAAAATGTTTGTCACTTTCCGGCTGGTATGAAGAACAGGTTAAATATCATGGCCGGAAAGAGGCAGACCGGATGCGGTCGCAGCTGACCGTTGAGAAGAGCACCCGAAGATACAATGATCCTGACCGTCTGATGCCTGGTGCCATGTTCGAATACATGGGTAAATACCATGTATTGTCCGGACAGTTGTCAAACGGTCAGTATCTTCGTGCGTATGGGGATAAGAAAACAAACTACCCGGCAAAGAAATGCCGGATCATAAGACACAACGAGGGGCTTGTATTTGTTGCGTAGAGTGTGTGGCTTTGCACAATTCATCTCGTATATTGAATATACGAGCATTCTTGTAAGTTTTATCGTAAAAATAGTTAGCAGGAGGCAATGGTTAACTTGAGAAAAAGAATAAATACAGATATACAAACAGAGAACAAACATAAAGAAGAACCTTCTAGTTACTTGGATATGCGTCCAGAAGATTTTAATGGATATATAGGTCAGGAGAAAGTAAAAGAACAAGTATTAACGGCTGTTAAAAGTGCGATAGTCCGAGGAGAACCTGTTGATCATATTTTGTTTTACGGACCACCTGGTCTTGGAAAAACTACTATGGCATACATTATAGCAAAAGTAAGACACAGTAATATGAAAGAACTTACAGGACCTATGATACAACATCCAGGTGAAATGGCTGCTATATTAAACAATCTGGAGCCAAATGATGTACTGTTTATTGATGAGATTCACCGACTTGATAAAAAAGTAGAAGAAACTCTATACAGCGCAATGGAAGATCGAAAGGTAAATATTATTATTGGGCAGGGAGAACAATGCAAAAATCTGACCATAATGCTTCCACCCTTTACACTCATTGGAGCAACTACGAGAGCTGGAATGTTATCTGCCCCGCTGAGAGACCGATTTGGGTTGACTTGTAAAATGGAGTACTACTCAGACGAAGAACTTGTTACTATAGGAAAAATAACTTCCGATAAACTAAAACTTAAGATAAAACAGAAACAGCTGATGAAAATTGCTTCGGTATCAAGAGGAACACCGCGAGTAATGAATGGAAACTTAAAATTGCTTAGAGATTATGCAATTGCAAATAACATCAAATTATTAACTGATGAAAACATAGACCAGGCAATGGCATTGTATGGAATCCATACAAAAGGACTTACAGATATGGATATAAAGATATTGGTATCTTTAAACAATAAAAGCAAACCGGTAGGACTTACAACACTTTCACATATTTTAGGAGAGGATGAAGATACCGTAGAAAATGTATATGAGCCGTATCTATTGATGAATCACTATATTGAAAAAACAGCACGAGGCCGTATTATTGCGGATAACGGAATTTTATATCTGCAGAATAACAATTACTGGGAAGGAGGAACAATCTCGTAAGAGATAAAATAATATGATAAACATTGACGAAGATTTATTCTTAGAACTATTAGAGCGGTTCGATGATACAGACTGTATACTGGATAACTATATTCCGTCCGAAAAAGATATGGAACGAATAAAAAATGATCCGGGAAAATACATGTTTTTTATCAATTACCTGCTGAATGTTGACAGGGAGAAAAATGCGGAACAAGACAATGTCAGCTTTACGGAAGAAGAAAAGGAGCGTTTGGATGATATTAATAAAAGATTAAATCTCATCGTAGATAACAATCTGAATCTTGTATGCAGGGAGTGAAAATTCATGCGTAATTAAGTTGACTCATATTAATATCAAATAAGTCAATAAAGAAAGGAAATTATATATGAGTACAGAAGAAACAAAAACTGAACAGAATCATTCAGACAGCATGTATAACGAAAACAATATTCCTGTTCCGCAGAAGAAAGATGATGGAACGATTAAAATAGGAAAATTAACAGCAGAAGAAATTTTTAAGGAAATGCAGGTTGTTAATGAGGAAGGATATTCTGCGAATGCAATTACGGCAACAATTGAAAAATTGCGTAATGTGGCAAAGAAAGGAATTAATAATTTAGATCCAGAAGATCGAGAACTCATACAGATGGTAACACCTGAATTTTGTAAAACGGAATTTTATGCATTGACGAATGATGTATGGGTAGTATCTCTTGTTTTCGACAGTCAAAACGATGCATTCCTGACAGAATTGTATGATCAGCTTACAAATTACAAAAATATGGTCATGCATGAGAGACAGAAAGCAATGGATGATGAAAATTACATTCCGGAAGCAATACCAAATTATACGATTTCTTTCATTCCATATACACTTGGAGGCTTTGGAATCGGAACATTTTTTGACCCGATCGATTATTACAAAACGCTGGAAGACAACGGAACCTGTGGACTTCATATTTTGTTTAGCAATGACGGAATGGATTTTGAACAGGTAACTATGACGGAAGATGAACTTACGGATGTACAGGCAGAAGTAATGAGAGAAGAAGCAGAGAAAGCTGAAACAGTGTATAACAGCAGCTTTTAATTCCAGAATATGTAAGGTATTCAATGCGATATATGTGGAGACAGATTTGCCTCCACATTTTGTGCGTTTCAAAACATACATTTTTGGGAAAGGAGGAAATATTTTGAACGAAGTTAATGTATTATATAAAAAATATAAGGATATTGAACCTGAAATCACATGTTCAATGAGAAAAATAGAAATTCTGCACTCTGTAAAAATGGAAAACTTGAATTGCAGATTAAAAAAGAAAAGGGATGTCGAAAAGAAACTGCAGCGCCCAAATACATCATGGAATCTAAACGAATTAAAAGATATCCTCCGTTATACATACGTGCTGCCAAATTCTCATTTTATCAGAACAGCGGAAGAAGTGATCAGTGATATAGAAAAAGAAACCGGTTTTGAATGTATCGAACGGAAAAATTACTGGGATGATGATTCTGTAAATTACAAGGGATACAACACGGAATTTACAAAAGACGGTCTTCTGTTTGAAGTACAGTTTCACACAGAAGAATCGGTATACATCAGAAATATCTCACATGGTATATATGAACGCAAGCGGAAAATAGAAAAAAATTACGACGACATCAATAATTTGGAAAAATCATTATGGAATTCTGTGGTCGGAATTAATTAGTTTCCATAATATAAGTAGTTCAAATGACAAAGGAGGTAAAAAATATGGAAAAAATGGCATTTGAGTTTTATAAGGAACAGGGACAGTTGACAATCATAGTCAAAAATCCATCCGCAGATATAGAAAACCTTGTGACAGCAATCACAGGTCAGGCGGCAAAGGAACTTATTGGTCTGGAAAAACCTGAAAAGGTGGAAGAATCCGAAAAACAGCAGGATGAAAAGAAAGAAGACGACCATAATCCTGAAAAGCCACCCGTTTCCAAAACGGCTGCGGATCAGTCGCAAAGCACAGAAGAAACTCAGAATGATATCCCAGTGAACAAAGACCAAAAGATGCAGATACAGGATGAAAAAACTGAACCACAACAGGAATCATCAAAAAAGGATACAGAAGAGTTGAAAGAAGTCATAGAACTTATTCATGACAACAACAAGATGAAAGAAATTGGAATTGTAGAAACAATCAAAAAAATTCTTCCGTATCTTGGCACGAAAGAAGAGGTAAAAACTCTTTATAAGGATTATGGAAGTAATCTTAACGAAGCAGTAAAAGCAGCTCCAAACAAGATTACAAACGTCTTTATAACAAAGATGCGAGAAAAATACCCTAAAAATTAACCAAAAAGCAGGCACTAGTTGCCTGCTTTTTTATGTGTAAAAAAACCTTTTCATAATAAATACAGATATCATCTTAATGGTACGATTAGGAGGTTTTTTGATGGAAATTAAAGATTTTGCAACAAGAGCGGAATGGATTCATGAGTCTAATCCGAAAAAAGATAACAAACATATTATCGGGCTTGATCTCGGGTATTCAGGAGCAAAGGTATTTTATGAAGATGGATATTTCTGTGTTCCAAATTATGTGACACAAATTACAGGTGAACTATTTGGTTCTCCAAGGAAAAATGACATCATATATGAAGATATTGAATCTAAGAAAAAATATTTTGTAGGAGAAGCTGCTATTGAGTCACTTGAAACCGGAAGTATAGCTAACGAGGAGGCTCTGTATAACAGAAATCACTATTTGAGTACAGAATTCCTTATTCTTGCGCGTACGGCAGTTGGAATGTGTCTATGGAATTATAAGACAGACGGACATGACATTGTAATTCAAACAGGGCTCCCACCAGCTTATTTAGGAGATGAGCCATATATCAGAAGAGCATTAGAAGGCGAACATATTTTTAAGCTTACTGTTGGAAATGAATCCCGGCGTTTTCATTTCACAATTAGAAGAGAAAACGTTGATGTTATGCGGCAACCAATGGGAACATATTATTCTGTTGTTTTTGACCGCAATGGAAAGCCAACACAGAGACTTGCCCAGTTCATGAGATCAAATATTATGATATTTGATGGTGGTTTTGTGACACTTGATAAATTCATTATCAAAAATAAAGGCAGACAGAGTCAATCAGATACATCTCCAAAACTTGGAATGAAAGCTGTACTGGAAGAGGCAAGAAACCTTATTAAGCGTGATTTAGGAATTAACATTTCTCTGCCAGCTATGCAAAACTATCTTAAGACAGGATTTATACAGAAAACAGATCTTGTAACTCTGGAAACAAATGAATACTCAATTAAGAAATATATTGAGCAGGCAAACCGTATGATCCGGGAAGAAGCTTTTGATTATATCAGAAATGAGATACCGGACACACAATTTTTAATTATGACTGGAGGAACCGGTTCTGCGTGGCTTGAATATTTCCAGGATATGACGAAAAAACTCAGAAGTATACAGATAATCGAAGGAAATTCCGGGTCCGGCCTTCCAAATATCTATTCAAACGCCAGAGGATATTATATGGCTCAGTTAAATGGAATGGGGTGATTTATCATGCAGGTAACAATGAGATTATACAGGCAGCATGATATGGATCTTGTTGGATTATACAAAACAGAAGGATTTAAATTTCAAAGGCAGGTAAAAGCTGCATTAAAGGCATATGTCAGAAATGAAACATACAAGATTGAGCAGCCAAAAAATCCTGTCATAAAAAAAGGGTATGTTGCAAAAGTAACATTACTACATATTTATCTTGATAATAAGGAAGATGCAGATGTAATCAACACATTAAATACCATAAGGGTAGGCTATAAAAATGCGTTTTTAAAGGCTATAGTCAGAAAATATCTGGATTATGAACCTTTAGATGCATATAAAAACAGAAACGATTTAATTTTCAATATGGAAGAAGATTATCTCGAATACAAAGAAGATAAAAGCCAAAAAGAGAAGCAGGAAACAAAGGTTTATAAGAAAAGTGAAGGTCCGGCAAAAGAGAAGAATAAAACAAACAGTTCTACGGACAGACCTCAAGATGAAGAATCTCAAAACAATACGGAATCTGAAAATAATAACAGCACAGATATTGTAGAAGATCTTCCTTTTGAAGAGAATGAAACAAATGCAGGTCAAAACAGCATTGATAACATAGTAGGAGCAGATGATAATGTTTTTGGCTCTGATGACGATGAAATGGCCAAATTTCTTGCTGAAATGAATTCTTTGGCACATTAAAGGAGATTTTTATGGGAAAAGAAAAAATATTAGAGTTACTTAATGAATTGAAACAGGAATGCATTGCGAGAAAAGTACCAATGTTTGCCACAATTGCATTAGAATCTGAGGATGAAGATAATCCTGGAACACAGTATGAAACAAATATCGTTACTCCAATGTATTTGAATAAAAAACTGAGTGACGATAAAATAACTCCAATGAGTGCATTTATGTCAAGTAAATTCAAAATGGAATTTATCCACGAAACTACACAACAGGATATAGATAACAAGTTTTTCGAAGAAATGGAAAATGAGTTCTAATTTTAACAGGGCGATAAAGCCCTGTTTTTTATATTTTTCATCAAAAATCTTTTACTTTTTTCAACTTTTGTCCATATACATAACAAAGGACAAAACGTAGAAAAAAAGAGGAAAAAAAGAGAAAAACAAAGAAAAAAGGAGAATTTATTATGGCCGAAGAACAGATTGGAAAAAAATATGAAACAATAGAAGATATGTTAAGTAAAGGAGCTATTCTTTATGAATATGGCTCCAAAACATTTATAAGTGTTTATCCATATCCAATGATCCATAAAGTAAAAATATCAATTGTAGATTTGAATACAAACGGAAAAAACTTTTTAGATCATTATATGGATATGGAAGAATTCAGGCTTCTCTGCGATGATATTGATTCAAAAAGAATGGCAACAAAGCTTGCAAAAGACAATGGACCGTATCCTAAAGCTTATGAATATGTTACAGGCACAAATGGCTCTAAAAAGTTAAATATAGGGAAAGGAGAAAAAGGAGTTCTATTGCAGCTACAGGAATATAAAAACAACAACTGGATCCATAAGTATTGTGTTGTGTCAGTTGACTCGCTTAAAACAATGTCTTTTTTGTTTAAGTTAGTTATGGGACTTACCCCAGTAACCAAAGGAACATATTACTATGGACTTATTAAAACATTTTACAAAGGCGTAGAAAAAACAAATGCTATGCATAGAACTGCATAGGCTTAGAAAGCTGTGGGGGAGGGATCGTATGCCAGAAAGAAGCAGGGACCACGTTGTAATCTCTTTAAATAGGAATAAAAGATTAAGCCCACTTGAAAAATTAAGCAGAGATATCCACGACATCGAAAATGGGACCCATACAATAAATGACTGGATGGATATTGATGATTTAATTAACGCAGTGGTAATTAATGAGCATTCGAAAACCATTACAATTCAGTGGCTCACAGGAACAAATACAACCGTCAAAATTCATCATTCAAATTTGATAACTGCTTTTTGCAGAGCAGTTATCAAATGGATTTGCGGGAATAGCAATGAATACATAAATTTATTGAAAAAATATTTATTTTAAGGAGAGTTTTATGACAAAAAACACAGAAAACGTAACAAAAGTAGAAACAACCTCAGCAAAAGAAAAAGCGTTACAGTCGGCAATCGAACAGATCAATAAGCAATATGGTGCTGGCGCGGTAATGAAGCTTGGAGATAATGCAAAAATGCATGTGGAAGTTATCCCAACCGGATCACTTGCACTAGATAAAGCACTAGGTGTTGGAGGGATTCCGAAAGGACGTATTATTGAAATTTATGGTGCAGAATCTGGAGGTAAAACTACCATTTCACTACATATTGTTGCTGAAGTGCAGAAAATGGGCGGCGTAGCAGCATTTATTGATGCTGAACATGCTCTTGATCCTTCTTACGCAAGAAAGATTGGGGTTAATATTGATGATCTGTATGTTTCGCAACCGGACTGTGGTGAACAGGCGTTAGAAATTACGGAAACAATGGTACGGTCAGGCGCAGTAGATATTGTTGTTGTAGATTCCGTGGCAGCACTTACTCCAAAGGCAGAAATTGATGGCGAGATGGGAGATTCCCATGTGGGGCTGCAGGCCAGATTAATGAGCCAGGCGTTACGAAAACTTACAGGAGCAATAAGCAACAGCAATTGTACGGTTATTTTCATTAACCAGCTTCGGGAAAAAGTTGGTGTTATGTTTGGAAATCCGGAGACAACTTCCGGTGGAAGAGCTTTGAAATTTTATTCTTCGGTAAGACTGGATGTCAGAAGGACCGAAACCGTCAAAGAAAACGGCGAAGCATGCGCAAACAGAGTGAAAATCAAAGTCGTGAAGAATAAAGTAGCACCGCCTTTCCGCGAAGCTATTACAGAAATTGTTTTCGGAGAAGGAATCGATACCTATGGAGAACTTGTTGATTTTGGACAGGCAAATGGAATTATTCAAAAGAATGGTGCGTGGATGACGTTTGAAAATGGCGAACGTCGGCAGGGCCGGAAAGGGGCTAAGGATTATCTTAAGGAACATCCGGAAATCTGTGAAAAGATAAGGGATTCCGTTAAAACAGATAAAACATCCGAATCGGAAGAAGAAGAAAAAACGGCAGTTTCATAAATTTTGAATCGAATTTTGAAAGAAAAAACAAAAATTTGTTTCCATAATAATTGTGTAAAACAAATATTTTAAAATCGAAAGGAGAAAATGTATGAAAGTAACAGACGTAAGATTCACGAAATTCAAAAAAGAAGGAGGTAACACTCTTGGTGTTGCTTCTGTAACCTTTGATGGAGAACTTGTAGTAAACAATATCTCCGTAATTAACGGAAAGAATGGACGCTTTCTTTCTTTTCCTCAGCGAAAAGGGAAGGATAAGGACGGATCAGATAAGTACTATGATATCGTATTCCCATTATCTGCAGAAAAGCGGACAGAGATTACAGATGCTGTGCTTGCAAAAGTAGAAGAGTCTGAAACACCAGTTACACCTGACCCAGCACCAGCGGCCGCATCTGAGGAACCTGCTCCGGAGGAGGACCCATTTGGAGAATGGTAATTAACAACGAAATAAAGCCTGCGAAAGCAGGTTTTATTTTTTGTGTTTTTTCAACAAAATAAAAATTTTATTTAATTTTTGTTTTACTTTTTCAGCTTTTTGTCCATATATATAACAAAACTTTATTGAAAGGAATAACGAACCATGAGCAAAACAAAAAAGATAGCTACAATATTTGTCCTCATTATTGCTTTACTGTTAATAGGAATTGCAATAATGGGATTTGTTATGGAATTTTATCCTACTTCGGGATATCTCATTTGGCAAAGCCTTCCAAAACAAATAAAAAACAGCGAATTTTATGGAAGTGCAGAAATTGATGTCAAAGCAGATGTTGACTTAAGTCAGAATTTAGGACAGGGGACTAAGGCAAATATTGATGTAAAAAATAAAATAAACAAAATTAAAGTAAAGGATGGCAAATCTTATATTCAAGGCAATATGCAGGTAGACTATGCCAATCTTGCAAGCAATAACAATTATTATATTGCTTATGGAAACAAAGACACTACATATCTTTATTATTCGGATGAAAAAATACCTTCAGATTATGAACTGAGATATGACAGTTGGTGCAAACTGAAAAAAGCAAATAAAACAAGTGAAAATTTTGCTAAAGATTTGAAAAATATACTGAGAAAAGTAGAAAACAAATCATTAAACAGAGACAAGATGACTGTATACGGAGATATTACTTCCAAAAATCTAACCTCATTATGGGAAGATATCGAAAATATAGATCCGCAAAATGTTGCTATGATTCAGGGAATTCCCAACAATGAATCCGCAAGTGTAAAAATCCAATTTGACAAAAAATCACAGAGACTTACTTCAATTGAAATGGAATTTAAAAATGTATCTGCGGGAATAAATAGTACGATCGATTACGCAAAAATTAAAATAAATGTAATAAACAGTGGTATAGATAAAATAAAAATACCAGACAATTTTGATTTGGAAATCACAAATACACAATACAACGTGTCTGAACCGGTAGAAACACCGCAAACAGAATATACAGACACAAATGAATGGCTGCAGGATTATCATACAGCTGGACTTCTTCTTGATGGAAAAAGAGTCGATTTGAAAACAATAAAAGATGTGATTTATCAAAACAATGATTATGTTAAATGGAGTCTGTCAAAAGATTCTAATTTATTGGCAACCAGTCTTACTACCGATAGCAATGCAAAAATATATCTATATACAGATGAGGCAAATGAAGTAACACAGATTGAATTTGATAATTCCTATGCAAAAAATAACACATTGAAAGTTATGATCGCAGGGCTTACATTCGGTGCATCAAAAGATGAAACTATTCAAAAACTTGGAGAACCAGCTAAAAGTATATCTGGTGACGGAAAAGACGAACTTACATATTATATAGGGCAAAAGAAAGAATATGAATTAACACTTAGTTTTTATACAGAAACAAAAACAATTAACGGCGGGCTTCAAAAAATCAACCTTCTGATGAATTCAAATAATAAGTAAGATAATCAGGGGGTGTGATAAATATTGGATTGGGAAAAAGCATATGGATTCCTGCAAAAATATTATTTTGAACATAAAACCATTAATTTGCCGGAATCTTATATTTCGGAAGACGGTCTATTAATAGGAAAGTGGTTGGCAACACAACGAAATCTCTATAGAAAGAAATCGCTTTCAGATGAAAAAATTGATGCATTAGATAAAATAGGAATGATCTGGAGCCCTTTGAAGACAAAAGATGAAGTTGGATATGAGCATGCTCTGGCATATTATAAAAAATATAGAGATCTGATTGTTCCGGAAAAATACAAATCAGAAGACGAATACCAGCTTGGAAGGTGGATCGAGCGGAAAAGGCGGAAAAAGAAAGATGGGCAGTTATCAAAAGAACTGCAGGACAAGCTTGAAAAAATTGGTATGATTTGGAACGTTAACCAGATGAAATGGGAAAAGGCATATAAAGCAGCAAAAGAGTTCTATGACAAGAATCGACATTTGCATATAGATAAAGATTACAAGACGGAAGACGGTTTATTATTAAGACAGTGGGTTGCAAGGCAAAAATGCATTTACTGGGGGACGGTTGGAGGATATCTGTCCGATGAACAAATAAAAAAATTAAACGATATAAAAATTGACTGGGGTTACTGCCGGGACAATTCTGGAAAAAGAGTCTGAATTTTCAGGCTCTTTTTTATTGGTTAATTTGCATTTTCATATTAATTGTATCGATGGAAGCAGGGGACATCAGAAATAAATAGAAAGAATGGTGAACATATGAAACTTACAATTAATATTCCAAAGGAGATGCAAAAAAAAGATATCCGCATCAATTTAAATCTTATGAAAGGCCCACAGACAAGTGAAAAAATAGCAAAAAAACAGTCGATCGATCGAGAACCTGTATCTTCGCGAGAGTAGAGGAGGAGATATTATGGCTTTGATCAAACTTTTAAAAAATAAAATAGGAAAATTATTTGAAAAGACACCGGATGGAAAATCGAATCCTCATCTGATGACTTTTTTGGCAGGAGCCGGGCTGTTCCCATTATTTACAATGCTTGCTGTTCAGCTTGGATATGCGCAGGGAAATAATCCAAGAGGTTCATTTATCAGTAATCTTTTTACAGCCTTTACCAATCTTACAAATTTTAAGCCGTTATTCGATAAAGCAGCGGAATTTAATGGACGCTATACATATATGATTGTGTTTGTTTATGCGGCGATTGTATTTTCTGTGTATATCAATAATGAAAGATACAAAAGAAGAGATGCAAACGCTAAAGGACGTGAACACTGGAACGACTGGAAATGGCATAATATAAACCGTGTATATCCAAAAGATAGCCCGGAAATCAGTGAACCGGAAGAAAATTCGGATGAAATCGGAAACACCATACTTGGTGAAAAAACACGATTGAATATGGAAAAAGTATGGGGAATGAACCTTAATATGCTGATTCAGGGTTCTCCTGGATCAGGTAAAACACGTTATTTTCTGAAACCAAACCTTTTACAGTTTAATAGCTCATATGTAATTACGGATCCATCTGGAGAATTAATCCGTTCATCAGGAAAAGCGTTTATGAAGCACGGATACCATATTAAGATTTTCAATCTGGATGATATGAAATATTCATGCCAGTATAATCCATTCAGATACATCAGAAGTGATGATGATGTTTTGACGATTGTAGACTGTATGATGAAAAATACGGATGATTCTCAAGCGAGTAAAGGAGATCAGTTCTTTGCAAAAGCAGAACAGTGTCTTTTCCTTTCAATCTTTTATTATATTTATTACGAATACAGAGATCATCCGGAGAAACAGAACTTGAATACGGTAATGCAGCTTTTACTTATGGCAAAGGCCTCAGAAAGAAATGAAAACGAAAAATCAGAACTTGATTTGAAGTTTGATGAGCTGGAAAGAAAAAGCAAAGACCATATTGCAGTAAAAAACTACAAGATTTTTAAACAGGGTACTGGAAAGACATTGAAATCTATTCTTATTTCAGCAGGTGTACGTATGGCCCCATTTAACATTCCGGGACTTAAAAATCTGTTCAATGACGACACCGTCCACCTGGAAGAAATTGGAGATAGAAAACAGGTATTATTTATCATAACACCATCTGAAAAAGCAACATTTAACTTTGCTGCAGCAATGATGTATACACAGCTATTTCAGGCACTGTATGCGAGAAGTGCAGACAATAAGGACTGTTGGATGATAAGAAAAGGACCAAATACATCACTAAGAAGTCCTGTTTTTAAAACATCAAAACAGCAGGAAGAATATAAGACAGCACTTGAAAATGAAAGAGAACGATATAAGAACGCAAAATATGATCAAGAAGATCCAAATGATGAAAAATTCCAGATAGAAAATGAGGAAGGTATTCTCCCATTACCAAAAATCTGGATTAAAGATGCAGAAACAGGAGAAATATTACGCGAGTTCCAAAGTAATGAAGAACGTGAATTGTTCATGGATTGTATCAGAAATGGTAAAATTGTTCGTTCAAAAAATGAAAGGCTTCCAAGTAATGTACGCTGTATGCTTGACGAATTTGCAAATACGGGACAGATTCCTGATTTTCCACGTATATTAAATACTTGCCGAAAGTATGATATCAGCTGTGCAATTATTATTCAGTCACTTGGACAGCTAAAACAGATGTATGACAAAGATTACAGTTCGATCATTGATGGCTGTAGTACACAGATGTATCTCGCTGTACAGGACGCTGATGATTTAAAAAGAGTATCGGACCTTTTAGGAAATAAAACAGTCGATGTACAGAATACATCAAGATCGTTTGGTTTGAAAGGAAGCGACAGCCAGTCAATAAATGCAGATGCTACACCGCTTATGTCTGCATCAGAGATCCGCAGAATGGATTCAAAAAAATGTATCATCTTTATTTCTGGTGAAGCTCCATTCTTGGACAATAAATATGTGCTTGAGAAGCATAAAAATTACAACGAACTGGCAGATGCTAATCCGGATAATTACTTTAATTTCCGCCAATATTTTTATATTGAATCATCAGAAAAGCAGGAAAACAAAGAAAAGACGATGACACAGTGTTACCGTATGCGTGCAGACCGAGGTAATATAACAAACGGGATTACAGTTGCAAATCTTGGACAGATTTCAAAAATAAGTAATGCTATGTCCACAACATCAGAAGATATTGAAAATCCTGATTTTGAAGAAAATACGGATGAAGATTCTATTGAATCAAAAGTAAAAGCTGTTAATAACATGATGAACAGTGTATCAAAGAAAAAGCAGGAAGAAATCAAAAATAATCTGGAAAATGGAAACATTAAAGAAAATACAGATGGATCCATAAGCAAAAATGATACAAACAATAACAATGCAGCACAAAGCATTATGGAAGATTTTTTCTAAAGTTAGTACAAGAGCTCCGAAAGGAGCTCTTTTTTATGTGATATTTTGCTGACTCATATTAAAGAAGTAAAAAGATTTATGAGGTGGTAAGATGTACAACTTTATTTCAAAAATAAATACCTCCGCAATTTTATTGGATGATGTGATTAAAAAACCATCAGGAAGCGGAACCGCAACAGAAGCAGTATCGTCGCTAAATGATATTTTCACAAACATTGTGGAATATGCAGGATTTGTGGTTATTGCCATAGGAATTATATCCATTATTTTGGCAATGGCTGAATCAAATTCTCAATCTAAGGCAAAAGGTTCCATGATGATCGGTGGTGGAATTATTATGGTTTCCTTTTCAACAGTGCTTTCAAGTTTGAATTTAGGAACTGATGCGACAGCAGAAAGCGTAACAAAATCTGCATTATCTATTATCGGGTCCGGAATGACTTTTGTTGGCGTACTTCTGACCGCATTTAGCGTATTCCAATTTATTCTTTCATTCATAAATATGTCATCGGAAGAAAAAACAAATGCGTCAAAAGGTCTTGCGGTCGGAATTGCTTTCTTAAGTGGAAGCGGAATCATGAAGGGAATTACAAAAATTATGAACGAAGATTCCAGTTCACAGGCAAAGAACCTGTCTAAATACATTGTAAATGATGTCGTTGGAACAGCTGCTACATACATAGGCGTTGGGCTCCTGATATACGGAACATTTTCACTTGTGATGTCTTTTAAAGACGAAGATATGGGAAGCAAAGCACAAGCCGGAATATTAATAGGAGCCGGAGTTGCACTGTGCGCAATTAAAGGAATTTTTAAAAGCGTGTTGGGGATATAAGAATCCTTTGACATAGAAAAATTAAGGAAGGAGAAGAAAAATATGAACACTCTTATTGAAAAAATCACAGAAGCGTTTCTGAAGATTTTTTCGGCACCTGTAAAGATGATGCTTGAACCAGTTTTTGGAGAGAGCCAGCTCAAAAGTATAGTGAAATTTTTAAAACTGGCGGGAGGAAATAAATCCGGCGATTTTCAGACAGAACAGTTTTTTAAAATGATCAACACCATATTTGATTTACTTAAACCCATAGGTTTTGCTCTGATAACGACATTTTTTATCATTCACATGATTGATGTGATTTCAAAAGATGCACTGACTTTAGATGCGTTTATTAAATCCTTGATTGCTCTTATTATTGTAATTTCTCTTGCTGCAAATTCAGGTGAAATCATGTCGGCTATTTTTAACATTGGTGAAGTATCGATCACGACTATTTTTGATGGAATTACTACTGGAAAATCAGGTGGAAATGGCGTGACCTCAGAAAATATCAGTGATGCGGCGGAAATGCTAACAGCAAATTATGGACTAGGAGCTTTGGTTATGGCTATTTTCCTATGGCTTTTTCATCAGATTGTTGTAATCGGAATCGATGTAGCCGCTTTTTCTCGAATCATTGATATCGGATGGAGAGCCGCGTGCATGCCAATTGGAATTGCAAATTCTTTCGAAGGCGGAACAAATTCATCTGGTATGCGTTATATGAAAAGCTTTTTTGCAGCGGTATTTTCAGGCGCATTGATGCTGATTATATGTGCTGTTGGATTCTCGTTAGCAACATCACTTTTAAGTACACAATTAAGTCTTTTTGACAATCTCACCAACAAAGGATTTTGGACTTTGCTAGTCGAGGTTATTGCGGTGCAGCTTGCCACCATGGGTGCGGCTATTTCGGCACCGGCTAAAGCAAAAGAATTATTCTCATAAAGAAAGGAGGTTGGTCTTATGGTAATGAGAAAAACACAGAAAGATGTCGGAAATTTTCAGTCAAAATTGATTGGACCATTCACAGCACGGCAGACAGTTTTTGTAGGAATTGGAGCGATTATAGATATTTTTGTTTATTCAATTTTGAAAGGTACTGGACTAGATATTAATTCTATTATTCCTGTCTGTTTCATTGTTATGGTTCCGTTTATTGCACTTGCATATATCCATCCATATGGAATGAAGTGTGAAGAATTTCTGTACCAATATTATATCTATCATATTGCAGCACCTCCTGTACGCAAGTATGAGACACATACTGCTTTGGATGATATTCCTGAAAAATTATCGAAAGAGGAACAGAAAGTTCAAAAAAGACTGCATGAAAAAATGAAAAAGCATAAGGAATGTAAGGAATACCCATCATTTCTATAGTATTTATCCTCACGTTTTTTCGTGAGGATATCTAAAGAAAAACATGATTATTAAGGAGACCATTATGTTAGATAAAAAGAAAGTAAAAACAGCAAAAAAGCCGGCAAAAATTCCAAAAACAGTTTTAGATACTATTCCATATGAAAGGGTCTATGATGATGAAAAAACCAATGGTGGTGTTATTGAGACCCAGAACGGCGTATATACGAAATCATATTTGCTTGAAGATACAAGCTTTTCTGATGTCGGAGATGAAAAAGAAGATGAAATTTTAAGATCTTATGAGAAGATACTTAACATGTTCAATCATCTGCACTCATATCAGATTACGATTAATAACCGTAATATCAACAAAGAAAAATTTAACCAGACAATCCTTATGCCATACAAAAAGGATGAACTGGACGATCTGCGTGCAGAACATAACGAAATTGTCCTTGAAAAAATGGAAGAGGGCAAAAACAATATGAAATCTGAAAAATATCTTACGATTGGTGTTGAAGCAGAAAGTATCAAAGATGCTCTGGCTTTATTCAACTCGATTGAAAAAGATATCAATGTAAAATTCAAACACATCAATGGCAGCGGAATCAAGCCACTTTCTTTAAGAGATAGACTTGAAATTCTTCACGATGTCTACAATTTAGGTGATGAGGAGAACTTTACAAAAACATTTGATCTTAGAACTGCCAGAAAACAGGGACTTACATCAAAGGATCTGATTGCACCATCTGTCTTCAATTTCAAAAAGACAAATATGATGAAAATCGGCAAAAATTATGCAAGAGCTTTGTTCCTTAAAACAATTCCAAATGCGATTTCAGGAAATCTCATGGAAGTGCTGTCTTCCGTTCCTACAAACATTTTGCTGTCTGTACATTACGATGCACAGGAACAGGAAAAAGCGGTATCTTTTGCTGCCGGACAGGTGACATCAGTAGGTGGTGAAGTAATCAAACAGCAGACATCATTATCAAGAAGCGGTGCTTCTCCGGATATGATTTCTCCAAAACTTGCAACAGCACAGGCAGATGCCCAGGAAATGCTTGATGCGTTAACAAATCGAAACCAGAAAATGTTTAAACTGACCGTTGTTGCTGTTATTTTTGCCCAGAGTGAAAAGGAGCTTGATTTATTTACGGATCAGATTAAAACAAGAGCAAAAGAACATGTATGTTCAATGGATATTCTTGACTCACAACAGGAGCAGGGACTTAATTCAGCGCTGCCCCTTGCATATAATCAGTTAAAAACATACAGAGTAATGACAAGTGAAACAGCATCTGCTATTCAGCCATTCTCTACAGTGGAGCTTCAGACAAAAGGTGGTTTTTATTATGGCCTTAATGCACTGTCAAAGAACCTTATTATATACAACAGATCTGTCAGTAACAACCAGAATGGATTCATACTTGGCTCTCCTGGTGCCGGAAAATCTTTTGCCGCAAAACTTGAAATGTATCAGGCATATTTAAACACAGATAATACGCAAATATTTATACTTGATCCAGAGCAGGAGTATGTTGTGCTTGCAAAGAGACTGGGTGGACAGGTATTTCCAATTGAACCAGGCGGAACACTGCATGTGAATCCTCTTGACCTTGATATTACCAAAGATAATGATGGGGATCCGCTTGCACAGAAGGTAGATTATATTATCTCTATTATTGAAAGAATGCTTGGTGGAAAATCCGTACTGTCTGGATATGCGAGATCTGTAGTAGATGCCGCGGTACAGGAACTGTATCGTCCATACATTAAAGATCTTGAGAATCGCGGAATTACTATTGATACAGAGACTTGTCCTACACTTAAGGATTTTTACGATTTATTATGCAGAAAGAAAGAAGCAGAAGCCAGAAACCTGGCTGCGTCCATCAAAACTTATTGTGATGGTACTATGGATCTGTTCGCACATCATACAAATGTAGATGTTAATGCCAAAATGGTTGTATATGATATAAGCCATATCGGAAGCAACCTGCAGGAATTAGGTATGCAGATTTGTTTGAATGATATCTGGAACAGAATGATCAAAAACAAGAAAGCTGGAATACGAACATGGTTTTATATTGATGAGGCTCATTTGTTCCTGCGGATGCCTTCATCAGCAGCATATATCTCCATGGTATGGAAGCGTGCAAGAAAATGGATGGGGACACCTACATTTATCACTCAGAATGTAGAAGATATGCTTCGATCACCAGAAGGAAATACAATTCTTAGTACCTCCGACTTTGCATTGATGCTTACACAGGCACCTCTTGACAGGATTTCACTGGCCCAGTTGTTCAATATAAGCGATGAACAGCAGGAATTTTTCACAAATGTGGGATCCGGTGAAGGACTTATTTATACATCAAAGGCGATTGTACCTTTTGAAAATCATTTTCCAGAAGATACAGAGCTGTATAAGATTCTTTCCACAAAGCCGACCGACGCAGAAAGTCTTAAAGTATCGTAGAATACATATTTTTATGTATTTAAAAGCTCTTTGTTTTCGAATCAATGAAAATGAAGGGCTTTTTATTTTGCAAAAACATTAAATTAGAATAATTTTCTTTTCATATTAAAGATAGTTTAAAAATGAAAGGAGAAAACACTATGAATGAAAAATATGAAATTGTACTGATAGAGAGACCATTAGATGAAGGACTTTCAATGGAGGAAATTCAGACAATATGGTCCAGATTAAAGATGTCCATAGATGGACAGGTTTATGCATGTCCGTTAGAGATTAAAGGAACACAGTCAAAAGCCATGGGATTTATTGTTCAGGGAGAAGAAATCAGCAAGGATGAAATTAATCAAATTACATCTATGTTAGAAGATATCAATGGAAGAATCAGCAGTCCAAGAATCTTATGTTCAAGAAATATCGATTTCGTTGAACAGGCTGCAGAATCAGATGAAGGTGGTGTTAGTGATCCTTGTGTGACAATCCAGGCAAAAAAGCTTCCAAAGGGATATGTCTGGGAACAGTTTGATGATTTATCTGGCTTATTACATGACCCAGATGGAAAGCTAATATGTGAGTACGATTTTTGTACAAGAGAATATAAACTCCCGATTGCACCTTATCCACACTGGGAAGACGTACCTGATGGACTGCTTCTTGACAAATTCAAGGAATATGCAGAAGACCTGATAATCTTGCTTTCTGAACGTGATATGTATAATTTAATTCAATAAAATAAAAAGGCTGCTTTTATGCAGTCTTTTTTATCGAAAAAATCAAGCAGATAACCGCGGCCAATCGTTTGTCCACTATAGGTGATACATCAAAGATGTACCACAGAGGATGAAGGCGCCATATATAACCACAAATTCAATAAAATTTTTAAAAAAATGTTTTACTTTTCCTTCTTTTTGTTCATATACATAATGGAAGGGAGGCAAGAAATCATGTCCAAAATATGTCCATTAACAAACGAAAAAGTCTTATATTTGGATTGCCTGGATTGCGAGACAAAAGAGTGCAGAAGCAATTGCAGATGCATTATTCAGGATAAACAAACAGGTAAAGGAATGTCATTCGCTACGCGAAACATTTTACAAGATAGTGTCATACAGACAAAACAACATGTGATAATTTGTGATCCAAAAGGAGAAATTAGTTAATAAAAGAACTGACTCATAATTATATATGTTATAAATTTATGGCGAAAAACCCACAGGCTTGCCTGTGGGATGAAAGCTTTTTTCTACTTTCTTTTTGCATAAATTAAACACATAGTAGTATAAACAGAAAGGATATACATAAATATCGTACAAAAACACTTAAAGTGATCAAATACATTGAGGAGCAGAAAACACATGGATGCTGACGAGTATAAAAAACTTTTGAAAAAATTTCATAAACTTTCTGACAGGCATATCCTGGTCGCTGAGACGGATATGTCCTATCCTGATGTGCAGAAGGTCGTAAACCTTTCCGACAGGATCCGCAAAGCCGGCAATGAGCTTGTGGGTGTCATGAAAAAGAATCATGATCAGCTCATGCGTACCAAAAAATACCGTAAGCTGCTTCAGCTGTATGGCTCCACTGAGGGCAAGAAGAAACGCAAAACATTTGCCGGACAACTCAACGAAATGCAGGAACAATACAATGTCACATGGGATTTCTGCCGGGCTTCAATGATACCCATTGGAAAGAAGTATGGCATTGATGCCATATTTGCCCTCACAAAAGCCGAGGATGTGTGGCGCGGCGTTGAAAAATGCCTTTACGGGAATGGAAAAATGCTTCATTTCTCCAGATATGGTGACCTCCCATGTATCAGGGCAAAACAGATCAACCGCGGTATCCCGATGTCCGTAAAAAACGATGAACTGCAGTTTAAGCTTTGGAAATTAGTTTTCGGGATACAGGTCAAAGACCGGTTCCAGACAGACGAAGTCAATGCCGTCCTGGATTACCTGGCAGAGCCGGGAATCATAGACAACAAGGCAGTAGAGACGCTTCAGGATGAAGCGTACTGCATCAGCACGTACCGGCCATGCTACGCAACTCTAGTTCCGAAATTCATCCGTGGGAAATACAGGGTGTACCTGCATCTCGTCATCGAAGGGAAAGCAAAACCGAAGTACGACAGTTCCGGCAATCCACGGCATAAATACGGCAGGGGCATCGTTGGTGCTGACATTGGCACACAGACGGTGGCTTATACTTCTGATACAGAGGCGGGACTTAAAAACTTATCAGAAAGAGGCAACAGCATACAGAAATCCGAACGTCTGGAAAGACTTTATTACCGTGCCATGGACAGAAGCAGGCGTGCCACGAACCTGCAGAATTATAATGCTGATGGCACCATTAAGAAAGGGAAGAAGAAGTGGACTTACTCCAGGCATTACAAAAAGCTGAAAGCAAAGCACGCGGAACTCTGCCGCATAAATGCCACCAACCGGCAGCTTGCCATAAATGAGGATGTAAACCGCCTGCGCAGCCTCGGAGATACATTTGTCACAGAGCCAAAAAATGCCGCCAGACTCATGAAACGGACGAAAGAGACAACTGTTAATAACAACGGTAAATTCAAAAGGAAGAAACGTTTTGGGAAGTCGGTAAAGAACCGGTGCCCGGGCGGTTTCCAGGCTGCCATGGAAAATAAGTTCAAAACATCCGGCGGCACATACATAGAAGTACCCAACAATTACAGGGCAAGCCAGTATGACCATACAGCGGATGATTACATAAAAAAGAAGCTGTCCGACAGGATGTATAAACTTGCAGACGGGACACTGGTACAAAGAGACTGGTATTCATCCTTCTTATTATACTGCTACGATCACAGAACCAACGATATAGATAAAAAGAAATGTGCTGCAGAATTTAAAAAATGCTACAGCATGGAAAAGAAATTCATCGAATGGATAAAAGCAAATAAGATCAAAGTGTTAAACAGCGGGATCAAAACCGCATGACTATATATCAGGGAGACTGACTATGCTTCCTTGCTGTAAAGCAGAAATTTACCGAAACACAACTAGCTTTCTTTACATAATAATGTGGCCGCCGGGCTGCTTGGTAATAAAGTCCTTGCTTAAAACAGACTATACCTGTATTCCAAAGCCTATGCAATTGAACTGCTAAAGTTCGATTGTATGTGAATGGTGTACGATTACAGGCAAAACTTGAAAGCAAGAACCCCACAGGCTTGCCTGTGGGAGTAGTCAGGAAGTCTCACACAGCTAAAGCCACGAGCTTACAACTTTATTTTTACGAACCAAGCGATATGTTAGGAGGTTTTTTATGAGAAAAAAATTAATATTCGGAACCATGATCATGACATTAGTGTTTTCTTCACTGGTTATGGAGCCGACTCCATTACGGGCAAAAACAAACACAGTGAAAGCTGTACGAAACTACAAAGTATTAGAGTCAGAAGATAAAGGAACAGATAAACAGGCGGAAAAAGCATGCAAAAAGATTCCTGAAATTAATTTAGGAAAAACTACTGTTAAGGTAGAAAAAGTTGGAAAGAAAACCAAGAAATGCAAAAACTTTATGCAGGATTGTGACAACCAAATAATTGGTAATGCAAAATACGGATATGCATCATTTGTTAAATTTGTTGCACCAAAAACGGGCCATTACAAATTTCAATATTCAAATCTGAATATAGATGATAAAACAGCTATTTATACCGTTTTGCCTGAAATGTTCAAAGTATACCGAAGCAATGATGAAGGTACACTATGTTTTTGGACAGAAAATGACACGTTTGATTTAAATGGTGGAAATGCCAAGACAGCAGAAGGTTTGGATTACGGGTATTACAAATACAATGGCAAAAACATGAGGGAAATTATTACGGATAATTATAGCCGTATTTTTAACAATTATGTTGAAAAAACGTGGGGTCCACATTACGAAAAGCTGTGCATCGAAGAAACCGAAGGAATCGAAGATGCTAAAACAATTGCAGCATATGTCAAGGATGGGAAAAAGCAGAAATTAAAAGATTTAAGACAGGCTATTGATGGAGATTATGTCCCTGTTGTAAAAAATAACATATCTAATTCTGAGAACGTAAGAATCAGCGGTTATCACAATCCTTGTGTTGGTACATATAGGACAGTTAAAAAAATGAAAAAAGGCGATGAATTTATCATCGGACTTAGTAATGCAAATCTGATCAGCTGGGGAATCAATGATACCTTAAGTGATAAAAAGGCCGGTTTAGATGCGTCAAGAATCAGCGTAAAAGATGGCTATTCATTAGATATTACGGTTAAAAAGATCGATTAATGCCATACGCAGACAGCTGCTGTCTGTGCCGAGAAAACAATATTTCCTTTTCATATTAAAAGTGATTAAAAATGGAAAGGAGATAAAACATGGTAAAAAACGGCGATGTATCCGTTGACTATGCCGTATTAATTAAAAATACGGATAAATTAACGGCAGTAAAAGACATGATTAAGGATTTATTTGATCCATATGAAATGTCTGATGAAGGAGAAATTATTAACATAAAGGTGATGATTCCGGCGTATGTTGACGCAGAAGAAGGATCTGCCTGGGATAAATATGGAGATCCAGGCAATCCACCTTACTGCGATCAGGATTATTCATCTCTTGCAGAAACAATTGAAGACCAGTTAAAACAAAACGGTGTTATTGCGAAGGTAGTAGATGAAATTCCTGATTGGGATATGTTCAATTTTGTAGCATAAAAGAGAGCTTTTGCTCTCTTTTATTTTTATTATTGAATATCGAAATTAAATACGATATAATATTTGCAAAATAAAAGCCAGGAGAAAAAACATGTCATATAAAAGATATATACATAAAGAAAATAAAAGAATCACTGTATATTTGGATAAAAGCAGAAAAGAAGTAAACCAAATAAATCTTCGAAATATTGAAGAAATGCAGAAAATGCTTGAAAAAGCAGGATTTGAACTTGAATTAACAGGTGAACAACTTACTTTACGGATGGACGGAAATATAGCAGAACAAAAGTCTACAAGATATGCAGGCAGGAGAAAAAGAATATTTATGCTAAATGGAAAACCTGCTCGTTACTCAGATATCATATATCAGATGCAGACAAAGACAGATACAGAGATAAGAAAAGAACTGGGCAATATAGTCCCTTCGACATATTATAAACATAAAAAGCAGTTGATGGAGAGTAAATACTACCAGATGCTTGATAAAAATAAGCTATTGGATGAAGATTATCTTTGCTCGATACAAGATAACATGTTTTTCTAACAGCACGCTGTTTTCCCTTTTCATATTAATATCGAAGTTTTTAATATGAAAGGAGAAAAATAAAATATGAGTGAATATCAAACGAAGTCATGCAATGCCTTGGACTATGGATTCTGGTACGATGTTGCCGAATATGGAAATTCCCATTGGAAGGGGTCATTTTCAACAAAAGAAGTTGCAATTAATGCATATAATTACGTATGCGAATATAAATCGTGCTGTATGAGAAATACACCAAACGAAACGATTTCCACTTTGTGTGAACTTTTGGCAGCAGATAAGACAGAAGAAGCAGATGAATTTTTGAAGATGATCTACATAAATTCAAACTTTTTAAGAAAAATCAAATAAGAAAAAGAAAAAAGTCCGCATACCGCGGGCTTTTTTCTTTTCATAATAATGTTGTAGCTGTTTGTATTACAAAAGGAGAATATATTATGGAAAAAGGATTTATGGACAATTTTGAATCAGAAATGACAAAACTTGAAAAAAACAGAATTAATATTCCAGAAAAGGAACGGACAGGATCTGGAAAATACGCTAAACCATATGAGTTATTAGAGAAGAAAGTTAGGCGTTTCATCGGCAAATATGCTTTGCTTTATGTTTTATGTGGACTATATATTCCAAAATGCGAGAGAGGTGTTGCATTTTGTGTTGAATGTATGAAAATGATAAAACATGATAATGCAAATCAATTGCTTGCCGCGGTTAAAAATGGAAGTTTAGCTGATGTGCAAGCTATATTGGATGAAACCCATGAAGCAGTTTATCCAAAATGGCTTACGTTTATAAAGGATTTCCCTATATTGGAAAGACCGGAACCGATTTTCCTGGAAAAAGAATTGTAATAGCAAAGAGGTCGCAAGCTGCGGCCTTTTTTCTTTTCATAATAATACTGATATTACAAAAAAATGAAAGGAGATAATAATATGTTAAAAATGTTTGCAAAAATGGAAGGAACCATCGGAGACTATGCTGGGCTGCTAGAGTTCAAAGAATCTGACATTGGACTTAGCTTTGGAGGCTATTGTTTCCGGATTCCGATTAATGGAAAAGAAATCGATGTTCCATTTGATTTTCAGGGGTTTACTGCTAACATCCAGGATGATGGGACACTGTTGCTAGAAGCCGGAGCAAATACTCCATTTTCTTCAGGAAATGATAGCCAGTTAGAAGATTGCTGGGATGATGAATATGAAAAAATTGGTATCAGTCGTGAGGGACTTACCGCAAAAGTACTTTCTTCGGTTACAGAAATCAAGGAATTCGTTGTTGATTGTGAGGAGAGAGTAAATCTTAAAATTCTTTCAATTGAATTCTTCGAGGATGGCCGGGTGTATCCTGTTGATGATGATGTTATAAAAAAATTTTCTATCACTGGTGATGATCGAATGTATTACCAGTGGAAAGCAAATCAATTGAAGGATGATATGATTGGACGCAGATACCGTCATTTTAAGGGGAACGTATACGTGATTACGAATCTGGCTGTCCAGTCGGAGAATGAAGGCATTCTCGTTATTTACAAAGATTTTAAACAACCAGACAAAGTATGGGCCCGACCTTTGGATATGTTTTTGTCAGAGGTGGATCACGAAAAATATCCGGATGTAGTACAAAAAATGCGATTTGAAAAAATCACAAAATAATATGTGCAACAAAAGGAGAATAAAATATGATAGCAATATTTGAAGATAAGGAATTCTGGTCTGGATGTGTCAGCCTGCTTGATGGAAAAATAGAGGAAGTCCATACATATGAGGAAGCAGAAAAATGCGATTTCCATCATTCCTTATATTTTTCTGCGCAAGCTTTGGATCGCATGGAGATCGGTGAATCCGCTTTCTTTTTCGTTGAAAACGGAGAAGTTAATCCTGGATGTCGTACTGAAATTCCGGATTGGGTAACAGCTAAAATCGTGAAACAGATATTTATCAAAAGTGACCTGTAATGGGTCACTTTTTTATTTTAAAAAAATATCAAAAAAAACTGTTGACATAATATTATGTATCTGTTATGATGTTTTCATCAGATAAAAGAAGTGCCTGTCTTTTATTTCTGTTTTATATAAGAGTGTTTATGTTCTTATGTAAATAGAAATAAGCGACAGGTTTTTTATTTTTAAGAAAGGAAAACAAGACTATGTTAAAGATTTTGAACAGACAAAGTAAATTTAATAACAATAGTAAAACATACTGTGATGATAACCGTATGTTTAGTTTCTCATGTTCAAAATCTGGGAAAACATGGGGACAGGACTACTATTATACATATTCTCGCGGTCGATTTCGATTTTAAACCAGGCACTTAAAACCGAAATATTGCAAAGCTCAGATGACCGCAGAGAAGAAGAAATTTCTTGATGCGGCTTTTTTATTGCAGAAAAAACCATGGACGGATAGCTGAGATGGATTAGCGCAGGATTGAAGCTCCTGACAGGATGGATCGTTACCATCTCCGCCCACTCCGCAGTGATGCGGTGAAAAACTGAATGGATAAGAGAAAACAGGCACTTCTTTTATCCGTATGCATGTGAAGTGTTGTTGGCGGCACACCTGCCTTCCAAGCAGGACGGGCGGGTTCGAGACCCGTCACATGCTCTGATCCGTAGCTCAATGGTAGAGCACCCGGCTGTTAACCGGGGCGTTGAGGGTTCGAGTCCCTCCGGACCAGCTTATGCGTCGGTGGCTCAGAGGCGACAGCAGCTGACTGTAAATCAGCCACAAAGAAACACCGGAGGTTCGAGTCCTCCCTGGCGCACTTTATACTTCCGAGGACAAACAGCAGAGCCACCGCCCTGTCACGGCGGAGATAGCGGGGTCAGCACCTGTCGGAAGTGTTCCTGCTCCTGTAGCACAACTGGCAGTGCATCTGATTTGTAATCAGAAGGTTTCCGGTTCGAAGCCGGACGGGAGCTTTATGGATTTGTAGTATAGTGGTTATTATACCCGGCTGTCTACCGGAAGATGAGGGTTCGATTCCCTCCTGATCCGTTCATGTGTCTGTAGCTCAGTTGGTAGAGCATGCGACTTTTAATCGTGGGGTCATGGGTTCAAGCCCCGTCAGGCACACTAAGTATTGAAAAACTAAGGAAAGGATGGAAAAATCAATGATTACAGCAGTAATGAGACAATGTTCACAGGTAAGTATGAGTCAGTCGCAGTCGCGTATCTGGCATAGTTGTTGTGCAAATAAATATCGTCTCAAAGCGAAAGAAATGTAGTCATCGTAGGGAAATTTCCAAGAAAATATTGGAAATACTTGGTATTGTAAAGCATACATCTTTCGATTGAGAGGTGTATGCTTTTATTTTGCTGTGGTGGCTCAATGGTAAAGCAACGGTCTTGAAAACCGTCATTCCGAAAGGATATCAGGGTTCGAATCCCTGCCACAGCGCTTATCTTTCAAATTAGGGAAAATACATATGGCATCGTAGCCAAAAGGCTAAGGCGTCCGGCTGCAAACCGGAAGGTGAGAGTTCGAATCTCTCCGATGCCTCTTATGCAGATATATAAAGGTAACTGGTACCCCTCCACACTGCTAATGTGGCATGCGGCACAACCGCTGTCCGGGTTCAATCCCCGGTGTCTGCGCTATATCTCCATAGCTCAATTGGATAGAGCAACAGATTTCTAATCTGTCGGTTAAGGGTTCGAATCCCTTTGGGGATACTGGGCGATTCGTTCAATGGTAGGACATCTGATTCTGACTCAGAAGACGATGGTTCGATTCCATCATCGCCTGCTATGCACCTGTCTGATGGACAGAAACTGGTCTCCAAAACCGGCAACGAGGGTTCGATTCCTTCCGGGTGTGCTCCGCCTTGGCGAAAAGGCTAACGCAAGGAGCTTTGAACTCTTTATCCGCGGGTTCGAATCCCGCAGGCGGCGTTAATTTTTCCTTTTCATATTAGAAATGTAATAATTTTAGATATGAAAGGAGAATGAAATTATGAATTTAATTAACACAGGAAGTATTAAAGTTTCAAAAAAAGTTGATGAAGTTGCTAAGATTCTTGTTGAGGAAGGAATTTATTCTTCATTGGACATGGTTCCAGTCTATGATGAACAGGAGATTGGGATTGAAGATGTATATGGCGATATCGAGAGCAAACTCGATAGCATCGTAGCCAGATGCCGTGCCATTGGCATCAGTCTTAGCGGAAAAATTGATTATACAGGCGATGCTGAAGGCCGATATGTAATCGGAGAAAGCATAGAAGATTTATCGAAGGAAGGATGCGTTATCCGTGACACTCCAGTATTTGCTCTTTTAGAGGAGCTTGAACGAAGAGGCGTTTATCTTAAGAACGAGACATCTGCAAAGCCAGCATTGGTCGCATATGATATCATGTGGGATACAGATGGCGATAAGGATGTTTTCGATGAACTTCCAAGAAAAATTGAAGTCCCGGAAGAAATGGTGGATGATGAGGAAATCTCTGATTATGTATCAGATGAAACCGGATTCTGCCACTCAGGATTTAGACTTGGAATTCGTTTTCGTGGACAGATTTGCCCGTTTCATTGTGAGAGTATCAATGAAAAAGTTTTTCAATTTGAAATTTCGGACATTAACTGGTTAGAATCTGATTCCCTTAAATATAGTTTGATTGGTGAATATGATCGACTTACAAAAGGTTGGAGTTTGACCACTACGGATGGACATGATCCAGAGGTACTTGGAGTTACTAAAAGTGAGATTGAAGTCCTCAAGGAAATCTGTGTGAGAAGAATTATATCAGAGACCGGCTCGAATCCATATGAAATATGTCAGATGCTGACAATTAGTTCAGTGCATGTATCTCAGGATACAAGAGAACTTCTTGACCAGACCGTGAATGACGAATGCTGCGTCCCAATGCCGCCTGTTTACGAAAAAGCGGGTTACGGATGGTTTATTGCATGTAATTCATACACAGACAATGAGGCGATTGGAAAAACATGGGATGATTATCCGGCAGATCTTGTGGCAGCAATGAGATTAGCCAAGAAACATGGTTGTTTCTGGCTATGCATCGACTGCGATGGCCCGGAAGTGGATGAACTTAAACCTTATTTTTAATATGTATTTTAAACGACACGCATCAGCGTGTCGTTTTTCCTTTTCATATTAGAAATGTAATAATTTTTGATATGAAAGGAGAAATAAAATTATGAGTTTAATAAGCACAAAAAATAACAATGTATCTGAAAACATTGATGAAGTAGTAAAAATGCTGCCGATACTGGTTGCATATGACATTCAGTGGGATACCGATGGAAATCAAGAGATACTTGATAGCTTGCCAAAGGAAATCCAGCTTCCGGATGGAATGGTAGATACGGAGGAAGTTTCTGTCTACTTGTACAATGTAACAGGATTCTGTCACGAAGGATTTAATCGGGGAATCAAATTTCGAGGAATAACCATGCCGTACAACACAAACTGGTTGGATAACGATACCTTCCAGATGTGGTTCGGGGAAGGCATATTCAAGGACTACGAAGGAGACAACTACCTGATCAAACTTGAGAAGCATCTCAAGGATAATGAATGGGTTGTTGAGGTTATCTGGGAAGATGATTGTACGACCATCAACCGGATCTGTAATGCGGATGATTACATTACTGCAAACGAAATCTGGAAAATCGAAAGAATCTGTGAAAAGATGAATCAGCTAGACCAGAATGCGGAAGATCAATGTTGCGCTGTCAAAATCGGGAAAATCTACAAATTTGCGGGCTACGACTGGACGGTCTGTGAAGTGGACAACAAACGTCACGCTGCAGTAATCCAGTCCCATGGTGTAACCCATGGGGAGTGGCCGGGATATGCAATGCAAAAGTTTGGCGGAAAAGCCGATACCTTTTATGCATTAGATATTGATGGTGAAGATATCAGTGCCTATGATGATAAGATGTATGCACTGTATAAATCTATCATAGATGTTGAAGATACATCTGCTTCTTATGGAATTGGATTGTATTTGGTATCTGCTGACAAAGCCGGTTTTACAGAATTGGGTAAACTTGGCTCCGGCAACTACTGTCAGGCACTGAAGACCGCTGCAACGAATTTCAGTTCGTTCGGGTTTCCCTACTACCACGCGTGGCTCGGTACTGTCAGCGGCAGCGTCGGCGCGTGGTATGTCTACTCGAATGGCTACATCTACAGCTATCAGAACAACGACTTTGTTGTTGCGCCCGCTTTCAATCTCGATTTATCCAAAGTCGAGGTTGTTGGGAACGAAATCGTCATTAAAGATAATATCAAGAATGTTATTTCCGACGCCAAAACGGCACAGCAATCCATTGATATTAAGATACCTGGTGGCATTCTTCACGCAGTTGAATGTATGGATCCTGATTATCCGGGAATTGATATAAGTTTTATTCCGGATGAAAAAGGCAATTATAATGAACCGATTTCTTTACCTCGGGTACTTATTGAAAAACCAGTGGATAATGAAAAGCTCCGAGCAATTGTTTGGAACAATGAGAAGCAGGAAGATCCTACTTTCAAAATTGAATTTTAAAAAATAATTTATGCGGCACGTTCGAGCGTGTCGCATTTTTTTAGTTCATAATAAAAATAGATGCAGATATGAAAGGAGAAAACAATAATATGAAAATAGTAATTAATTATGAAGAATCACATGGAACACAGGATTACATGAACGACATTCTTGAAGCAATCGATCTAGTTAATGGACAAAAAGCCATTGCTTTGAATACGGTCGAGTTTATCAACTATCCTTTGACTTCGGTTGCGGATGTGCTTACTTGTATAAGAAGAGCTACTTCTAAAGGGACTGTATGTTTTACTCAGGAAGGAATTGTTTACGAGAAAACAGAAAAATCACTAATCGTAGCAATTTAAAAAGAGAAATGAAGAAAACAATATGACAATTTCAAAAAAAAGTATGAAGAAATTATTTCCCGTGCAATAGCATAATAAGAAAAAATGGTACGCATAAAGCGTACCATTTTTGTTTGAGCTAACCTGCAGAAAATGTATGATCCGTATAATTGTATACCCGAACCTGATTTCCATACTCTCTGGACAAAGGAAAGTTTGTGGCTGTTCCACGGCTTTTCCCATCCCAAAATGCAATCACACCTCGGTTTGGGAACTGTGCAATAAATTTATGCATCTGTTCATTGCGAACAGGACCGGCTTTATTTCCAAGTCTTTCCCATTCAGCTTCAAAAACAACCATATGATATTTCTTTTCTTTAGCATATTTTTCAGCAAAATGATCAGCGCCTTTTGCTCCACCAGAAACAATAACGATTTTCTGATCGGATTTTGAGGACAATACCTTGTCTACAATTTTAACAAATGTATCATAATCATTATAGGTTCTGGTGCCAACAATCAGACAGAAAAAGGTGTTGTCCTTGCTAAACTCAAGAATATTTTCATCTTCTCCCATGGGGCATATAGTTCTATGTCCCAGTCCGTTGTTCATGTCGGCTTCAGAAAAAACACATGGTTCCGTATGGTCAGGACATGTTTTGTATGCACACATATATTCCATATTAATTTTCCTCCTCGCCAGCAAAGATATATCCAAAGACAAAGCCGTTGTCTTCCTGATTAATGTGGAATTTCTTCCGGACAGAAAGATCCGTGACCATCACATTTTTCAATTCAATACCTTTTTTTATGAAATACTTCGATATTGCGTCTGAAACATCTTCTTTACGGGAAATAAAATAGGCAACAGAAGGTGCAATTTCATTCCCTTTGGAATCACATTCACTGATGCGGTATCCGTGCCAGGTAAAATCAATATTGTTGTTATTGAGAAAACGATAAGTCTCGATCACAAGTGCTGCATTCAATTTTCCCATAAGATACATAGCATCATCGCTTTCCAGTAGCGTTTTCACAGTTCCAATGTGGACAATCGCATCATCTTCAAATTTCAGGCTGAAATTGAGATAGATTCCTTCACTTCCACCATAATCAATCGTGATGACGGGTGAAATCTCAATGGATTTCATTAATCGTCCATTTGGGGCAGGAAGTGAATAATCAATTATTCCTTTGATGTCTGGATTCTCGTTCAATACTTTTTCTGAAATTGTTCTGTAAAACAATTCAGTTGTGTATGGTGTTTTTCTCATATCTTTTTCTCCTTTCATAAATTAAACAGTTACACCTTTAATATGAAATGCAAAAAATACAATTAGCTTCAAGATTGATTGATATTTGTTGCTTTGAAAATAAATGGGGGGAAGGTTGAAAAATAGAGCCTGTAAAAGATAAATAAATTCCTTTACAGATTAAAAAAAGTTGCATATAATTTATATGCAACTACAAACTAAAAATTTCATGGGACACACAAAAAAAGAGCCGCTTTAAGCGGCTTTTTGCTTTTACTAATCATGGTGGAATATTACTTGTAATTGTGATATTGTATGTCCTTTCATCCTTTAACAAATCAAGGATTCTTTTATTCTCTTTGCAGATAACAGTTGGCCTTAAGATATTTTTTGCATGGTTTTTAAGTACATGGGCTACATCGCCCGTTGATAATAAAACATCCGTGCCAACTGGATACACTGTCAGATACTTTACAAATGTCAGTACAACATCGTAGTTAAACATTGTTCCACATCCACCCATAAGGTATTCTACAGAATCAGAATAACTGAATTTTTCTTTGTATGATCTTTTCTGCCGTAATGCGTCATAGACATCCGCAACATGAATGATTTTCGGTATAATAGGGATCTGATCATAACTATATCCAAATGGATAACCGGTTCCGTCTTCATTTTCATGATGCAACAGAACACCAGCCCGTGTTTCAGGATGAATCAACTGGTTATCGTAAAGCATGTCATATCCGATCTGTGGATGTGTTTTTATAATTTCAAATTCTTCCTTTGTAAGCTTTCCGGGTTTATCTAATATTTCTTTTGAAATTCCAGTTTTACCTATATCGTGGAGCATTGCTCCAGCGGCAAGATTGACAAGCTGACTATTACTTAATCCCATACCTATTCCACATGGTACAGCAAGCTGTGCGACATTGAGAGAATGCTCATATGTTGTATTATGAAATCCCTGCAGGTCTTTCATTTCAATAACAATATCCTCCATGTGCATAATTTTGTCTACGATTGAATTTGAAAAGAACAATACCTTATCGATATCCAGTGACTGTAATGAAGCGATAGCTTCATAACGTTCTTCTTCAGAAAAAATCGTTTTCATATTCTCATATTCGGAGTATTCATCAAAAATAAATATTCCACTATATCCATTCGAAGAAAGTCTTTTTATCAGATTTTCACTTAGCTGTGTATTTGCAGCTAATAATTTTGTCCCATTTTTATCAAAAAGAGTCCGGACCGAGATCATTCCTGGCTGTAACTCATTTGTTCTTATATATCTCATATTTTTCCCTTTTAAGCAGTTATTTTAAAGTCGATTTTATTATGAAATGTTAAAAAAAATCATTAATTTTTCCACTTTATTTTTAGCTGACTATAATACGGAAGCGACAAACAATCGTGTGCTTAAGAGCAGACCCGTTAGAAATATTTTCTTTTCATATTAAAAACAGCTCATTAATATGAAAGGAGATGGAAATATGAGTTATGAAAAAAGAACAGCGGAAAATTCCGTAGCAAAAATTGTGGCCGAAAGACTTGGCTATACATTACAGGAACTGGAACAGGAAATTTCAGGGAAGGTAAAACATACCCTGGATATTCCAAATATACAGGAAGCAGTAGATTTATTCTGGGAATGCAAAGATGGTCCAATCCGGGTTTATGGAGATTTTGACTGTGATGGTATTATGTCATGCGCCATTCTTGAAATGGGATTTAGAAATCTCGGCGTAAAGAATGTAACGGTGACGGTTCCTCGCAGATTCAGTGATGGATACGGGGTGAAACCGGCAAATGTCTGTGACATGAAATCCGGACTTCTTATAACTGTTGATAACGGTATTGCAGCAAATGAAGCAATTACACAGGCGAAAAAAAATGGTGTGAAAGTTATTGTTCTGGATCATCACCAGGGACGTATGCTTGATGGAAAACTGTTTCTTCCGGACGCGGATGTAATTGTGGATCCTCATATAACAGGAGGAGAATTTCAGGATTACTGCGGTGCAGGGCTTGCTTATCGTTTTATGAGACAGATTTTTGCAACAAAATGCCGTCCGAAAAATGTTAACAGCCTGTTAGCAGCTATGATCACAATGGCCGCCATTGCAACCGTAGGAGACCACGTATCTATTACGTCTGAGAACCGATTTATGGTAAGAAAAGGACTGGAACAGATGAAAATACGTAATGTATCCACAGGACTGCATGAATTGCTTGACGTGATGAATCTTGAAGGTGACATTACAGCTTCTGACATTGCTTTTACACTTGCACCTGCAATCAATGCATACGGTCGACTTGAAGATAAAGGAAGCCGTAAAGTGGAATCCATGCTACAGTGGGACGGAAGAAATTCTGAAAAACTTCGAAACGCTGCAGAGATTATAAAACAGAAAAACAATGAAAGAAAAGATCTTTCAAAGAGATCGACAGCACTTGCATTTGATATGATCGAACAGATGAAGCAGGATGATAAATCATTTATTGTATTACAGAATGATTCCTTTCATCCAGGCTTATGTGGAATTATTGCCAGCAATATCACAGACAATTATAAAATTCCATGTACCGTTTTTGCAAAAGCAAAAGATGGGGATATACATGTCGGCTCTGGAAGAAGCAGAGAATGGTGTGATCTTAAAAAAACACTTGATAAGTGTGCTGAACTGTTATGGCAGTATGGCGGACATCCTGGAGCATGCGGACTGTCAATTAAGACAGAAAACATTGATTCCTTTCGCGAAAAAGTTCAGTCGATTGTCGAAAAAGTGGAGGAACCGGATACCGGCATCCTGTACTATGATATTGATGCAAATATCCATACAGCGGATAAACTCTATAAAGAGATTCAGAAGTATGGACCATATGGAGTTGATAACGAAGAACTCGTGGTACGTTTCAAAAATCTTAACCTGATAGCCAATAACTATGGTGAAACAGAAAAGACTATGGGACAGATCGGAGAGCATATCCGGTTGTTTGCTGAAGGAATGGAAGTTTCGTGGTTTGAAAAGGAAGGCGGAACAAAGGCATATCGTGAAATCGGCAGTCCGAAAAAGGTAGATGTGATTGGCACTTTATCACTCAATACCTTTCGTGGAAAGAGCAAGCTGGTTCTAAAGGTTAAAGATATGGTATCTTTAGAAGAGAATTCCAACTTGAATGACAAAATTAAAAATTTGTAAAAAAGAAAAAGCCACATTAAATATGTGGCTTTTTTATATTAAAGCAAACAAATTGCTTTATGTAAATCATCTTTTGTTATTGTGCAGATAGTTTCAAAATCTGTCTCTTTAATAATTTTTCCAGAATTTGCAAGCCGTGATGCCTGCGTCTTCATAGCTGTTTCAACTAATGATCTGGCCAGCCTTGCATTTGCAAAGTTTGGCTGTTTTGCTTTTTCTACAAAAAAATCAACCGCAACATCATAACAGTACGGATCTAAAAGATATCCTAACTGATGTGTATATTTTTCCATAACAAAAAACAGATCATTTGGAGTATAATCTTCAAAATCAAGAACCGTTCCAAATCTTGATGCAAGTCCGGGATTGGAAGCAAGGAATGTATCCATTTCTTCGCGATAACCGGCAGCAATTACAATCAGATCATCTCGATGATCCTCCATTTCCTTCAAAATAATTTCAATCGCTCTCTGTCCATAATCAGAATCCCCGTGTGCGAGCGTATATGCCTCGTCAATAAAGAGAACACCCCCATATGCACTTTCTATTACTTCCTTCGTTTTTGCCTCGGTTTCGCCCTGATAACGACCAACAAGACCGGACCGGTCCGTTTCTATCAGCTGTCCCCGGCTTACTATATTCAATGCCTTATATATATCAGCAATGATTCTTGCAACGGTTGTTTTTCCTGTTCCAGGATTTCCTTTAAAGACAAGATGATTTGATATCTGCACAGGAGCTAACCCTTTTTCCTCTCGTAAGATGTTCAGCTTTTGAAATTGAATAATTCCATTGATGTCTTCTTTTATTTTTTCCATTCCAACAAGGTTATTAAGCCGTTTTAAAGAACAATCAAGCAGATATTCATCTTCTTTAATTGAAGTTTCTGTGTTGTTCTCCTGCTGCATGATATTGCTAAACGGAATGATGTCCGATTGTTTCTTTTTTCTATTAAAAAACATATAAAATGCTCCTTTTATTTTTATTATGTAAATACAAAATCACAAACAAATTTTTTTGACAAATCCTTTTACTTTTTTACAGTTTTGTCCATATAAGTATTGCAACTGTTAAACAGAAATTGATTTTCAGAAAGAAGGTATTTTATGAAGTATTACGCAGTTAAAAAAGGAGTAACACCGGGGATTTACCTGTCATGGGACGAGTGTAAAAAAATGATAAACCATTATCCTGGGGCAGTTTACAAATCATTTAAAACAAAAGAGGCGGCGGAGAACTTTCTTGGAACAGAAAAAAAAGGTGTAAAAGAGGAAAAAAGCAAGATTGAAAATCCAAATTGTAACAATTATGCGTTCGTTGACGGATCATTTAATGCTGCAACCGGTACTTACGGTTATGGTGGATTTGTATGTAGTGACGGAGTAGAACATTATATTGAAGGATCGGCAAATGATATCGAGATGGCATCTATGCGTAATGTTGCAGGAGAAATTGAAGGCAGCATGGCCGCTGTGCGAAAAGCAATAGAACTCGAATTGAAAGATTTGTGTATTTATTATGATTATCTTGGCATTGAAATGTGGGCAACCGGGCAATGGAAGAGAAACAAAGAAGGAACCAAACAATACTATTCATTTATGCAGGAAATGAAAAAATTGATTCATATTACATTCAAGAAGGTCAAAGGGCATACCGGAGTAGAAGGGAACGAAATTGCTGACCGGCTTGCAAAAAGAGCGGTTGGAATTGAAACAAATGATCACTTTCTTGAGAAAAGGGGGATGTAAAAATGAATCGATGTAAAATCGCAGAAAGAGAATTTTTTACCAATGCAGAAAAAGAAGATGTTTTAGCAAAAACAAAAGGAGGAGTATGTGCCCATTGTGGGAAGCCAATTTTTATTGGATATCAGTTTTCCGTGGATCACTTTATCCCTCTTGACAAAGGCGGCTGTAACAGGATGATCAACCTTGTGCCGTTATGCAAGAAATGTAATGCCGAGAAGGGCATAAAAGTTTACAGCCCGGACGATTTTCTTTCCTATTTGAAGCCAAAATACATGGAGGAAATACAGGGATATTACAACAGCTATATCAAATCATTTAATTATGTGTCAAGAAACTCGCTTATTGCGCAGGATGACTTTTTTGTTGAGGTTCCGGCTCCAGTGCTTATTAGAAAAGCAAAAAAATATCCAAAGATTAAATACAAGCTTCAAAGGGCAGAATACAAAGACCTGGATGAAATATATGAATATTATGTTAAATATTTGAAGAAATACAATGCACTTGATGATATACAGAGTGCAAAAGCAAACATTATGTACTGGTATGAATCCGGATGTATCTACTTTGTAAAGAAAAATGAAGAAGTAAAAATCATGGCAGCTTATAACGTTGTGGATGTTGCACCAAAAGATGGAAATTACGGAATGAAAAAAAACCTTGATATCCTTGTTTTCCCTTATTATACAAACATTGCTACTGGAATACTTACAGATGCGCTGATTTACAATATTCCGGAAAAAATTGCTAAAGAACAGAATCTTGGAGTAATGCCAATTTTGATTTCCGGGCTTGTAAATGACACTATTTTTAACAGATTAGCGCCTATGAAAGATCTGACTCCATGTGCATATGATTTTGGCGGAAAAATTGCAAAATATGCAATTAACGTTGGATATGATACAGAAAATTACAAGGCAGACGACGATAACATCGAAGATGTTGCACCGGCAACCATTAAGTTTTTCAATAATTTTGAATCAGATGCGGAACTTAGAAAAAAATACAGACAATATTACGAAGGAATCCGTGCCTGCGAGAAGACAGGCGAAGAAAGCTGTGTGCTTATTTAAAAGGACCATTTATAATTTAGCTGGCAAAACTCCGAAGATTTAGGTTTGAGGGATAATTGCTTAGAGTTTAGAGATACAAACGGAATATACGGAAAGTTGAAGAGAGAGTGATTAGTATGATGACAAGAGAAAAATTTGCAGAGATAAACTAGAAAATGAGTTATGAGGAATATCAGAAATACGAGCCAAAAATATCAATGGAAAACTTGATCACGAATATTTTCTTGCATTATGATTGTGAAATTGAGGAAGAGTCAAGCAGTTATAATACAGAAAATGGAAATTTTGAAGGGACATATATTGAAGCTGTACAGGCATATGTAACTGATACAGGATTAAGCGAATTTGATTATGAAATATAGAAAACGAAAGGATATAATTTATGAAAAAGAAAAATTTTTGTACTATTTAAAAATTTCTTTGATATTTTCTTTTACTTTTTCAGTTTTTTATCCATATATATTACAGAGAATAAAAAAGAAAGGAGTTTTTATGAGAAAAGTAAGAGTGCTTGCAATTATTGCAACATCTATATTACTTGTAACAGGATGTGCAACACAGGAAGAACAACTTGATTCAAAGATTTCCAGCATCAAAACAGAAATCTGTTCTTTAGAAGAAGAAAAAGAACAGCTAGAGCAGGAAAAACAAAAATTAGAAACAGAAGTTTCAGAAAAGAAAGTTGAAAATGGGACAGCAGTGTACATAGTGACCATTAATATTTCACAGGAACATCCGGTATGGGACATGGAAAATAACATCAAAGATTCGATGAATGATGTAGATATTGATATACCGGTAAACAAAGAATTTTATGATTCTGTTGAAGTTGGAACAGTGTTAAATGATTCTTTTCGAACAGGTTCATTCATCATCAGTGGATCCATTGGTAGCTGGAATATTAAAGTCACTGACAAAAAGATCGAGTAGGATAATTTTATAAAGATTTATACAGTCAATCTTCTGTTTTACTTGCTTCTTAATAAAATATACTATACTATTAGAAGAGGCAAAACAGAACTTTTAATAAAATAGCTGCTTATACAGCTACAATTTGGTTATATTACAGGAGAAAAAACAAATGACAAAATTTAAAAACATCAGAGATTTTGAAAAACTCAGCAGTGCAGAAGAAGTAATTATGAAAACTATCTGGGATAATGGAAAAAAAGACATCCGGATGTTGCAGCTAATCAACAATCTCAAAGAAAATTATGGAAGAGATTATGCACGAACAACAGTAGTCACATTTATTGGTAAGATGGCTGCTAAGGGATATGTAAAAACATATAGAGTAGGCAAGTTTTCATATGTAAAGGCTTTGGTAACTGAGGAAGCATTCAAAAAAGATCTGCTTATCCGCACCTGTGAATTCTGGTTTGCAGGAGATAAAGATAAGATGATTGAGGCTGTCAACCACATGCGTCAATAAACTCATCACTAAAGTGACGGGCTTGTGTTTCAGCCACTACACAGTGGATATACAGGCTCAAGGTTGACTAGCCTAAGTGCTTTGGACACTATATGAAAGAAGTTGGAATTACATCTGTACACTTGCAATAAAGTTATCAATCCAGCTTAAAAAATAATATGAAAAGCAGTCTGAGATTCCACAGACTGCTTTTTTTTGAGAATAATTTTTTCTTTTCATATTAGGAATGTAACAGTTCCAAATATGAAAGGAGATATAAATATGGAAAAATGGAAAAACTTAGGTGACGTTAATTTTTTGTCGTACGGAGGATGCCTTGTCAAACATAATTGGGAAGAGCCTGATGAAAGTTTAAAATACTGTTACACGGTATTTTATCTTAATCCAGAAGCCGGAGAAAATGGAGATCAGAATTATGCCGCCAAATGCTTTATTGATTTAACGGACAGCTGGCTGGATTATGATGGAATGCTGCAGTCAATCGGATGTGATGAATTTGTAGGTATGAGTTTTGAAGATCTGATTAAAAAAATTGATCCAATGGTTCTTGCAAAAGAGCTTATTGAATATCATGGAGTAGCAAATTTCAGTCCGGAAGTGCAGCACAAAGAAGTTTATCTGCAATATCCTAGCCAATTTGAGGATTTTATCGTATCTGATGAAGAATTAACAGATTGGTTAAAAAATATTGGGGCAGAAGAATTTATTTAAAACCGAAAAGGCACTCTTTATGGGTGTCTTTTTTTCTGTAAATGTTTTCTCTTTTCATAATAAATATGTAAATGATTTTATATTATGAAAGGAGAAAAATTATGGTAGATATGAGAAAAATTTGGAAAGCACAGTTAAATTTATGTAATAAAATTGCAGAAGATATTGTTAAAAACAATGCTTCTGAAGAGGTTTGCAAATATGCAGATAAATTCGCAGTAATTGAATCACCTTACGAAACAGGTGGAGGATGCTGCGGAGAAGACAACATCAGAATCAACTTTGGCGAAGCATATTGTCATATTAACATTGATGAAAATGGAAAGCCAACTGGAGAAATATGGTGGAGTAATGAAGAGATGGGTATTGATACTGCAAGAACATATGAAGAATCAGTGGACGCATTGAACAAAATGTCAATTGAAGAAGCGTATGAAAAATGTGAATATATTGATAGCTACATCAACCAAGAGGAAAAAAAGAAAACTGATTACATTTACAAACCTTTTGAAACGATTACTTCAAATACGATTCATCCTGTACAAAAGCCGATCTTCGCAAGAGACTTATGCCGTGCAAAGCGTTTGGATAATGGTGAGTGGGTAGAAGGCAATCTTATTCGAAGTTTTGATGCAGAAGACGGATGGAAGGCAATTATAATTCCTACTACAGACAGTGATATGTTTACTGGCCCCGGAGCAAAACAGGACCTTGGATTCGAAAACTGGTACCGGGTAGACCCTGATACGGTCTGTCACTGTCTTGGAATGACAGACAACAATAAACAGCTTATCTTTGAAAAGGATATTGTTGAATTTGTATCATCATCGAAAGAATCTGAAAAATACCTGCTGTGGTGGAGTAAAGAAGGTTGCTGCATGGCTGCTGTACGCATGGATAAAATCTGGTTCAATGGACAGGATTACGGAGATAATCAGCAAATGCCGTATGAAACATTCTGTGTTATGATACAGGACCCATATGGAGATTTCAAAGATATCAAGGTAACCGATAACATTATTGATAATCCAGATATTGTTAAAGGAATTGGCTTACTTGGTCATGAATAATTTTTAAAGCACACCAATATGATTGTTAAAATAAAGAGCCTGCATATCGCGGGCTTTTTTTCTTTTCATAATTATATTGATATTATTGTAAATTTGAAAGGAGAAAAATATGAAAAAAACAGAAGCAATTTCAATTCTTGAATTAATCAGAGAAGAAGTAGAAACACCAATTCCGGAATTTACAAGTGTTGGATTAGCAATTTCGGCACTAACAGGAGGCATTGAAGCACTTGAAAAAACTATGTATGGAGTGAGTGCAGAAGATCTTGTTAAAACGCTTGATTCTGCAAAGAAGGATGCTTTATATCGAATTCTTCGAAAAGAGCATGTCTCCGCTGATATATGTAGCCATGCTGTTACTTTACAAAAACCTCTTAATGCATTAGGAATCGATAAAGCAGCAGAGTTTTATATCAATGGTAGATACAATAGTCAATAACCCGCGTCTGAAATAAATTTCAGGCGGAGCTTGGATATTATATCTTTTTACATCCTTGTTCCGCCCGGGGTTTGTGGAAGACGTAGACGAGGCGGCTTTGGACACCAAGACTCAAGTTGATTAGCTTAAGTGGAGGAACGTATCATGCCAGGTACGTGAACCTTCACTACGTTACCGGCTAAATTAGGTACTCCGGGGTACTTCACAAGCTCCGGACTCTACGGTACGCCGTTAAACGCGCCCCGGGGTGGGGACAGTGCGGCGTATGTTCAAACGGCCGGATAACATTAGCTTTGTGAGCCACCGTGTACATGGGACAGTTCCACCGTCCCGTGTGCTGAGAACCTGTGCGGGACGCCACCACGGGTCTGGTACAGAAGGGCGTAAGCCTAACTTTTTGTAACTGTAAACAAAGCATTTTTAAGTAACTGATAAACATAAACGAAAGCACGCAACGTTTAACATACCAGAAAGGAGGCAGCCATGGCGGTTGCAGTTGTAAGCAGCACAGGAAAACCACTAATGCCGACAAATGAATACCGTGCCCGCAGGCTGCTGAAGAAAGGGAAAGCTGAAATCTACAGCCGCAAGCCTTTCGCTATCCGGCTCCTGCAGCGTGAGGACGGTGAAACACAGCCGGTGGAACTGTGCATGGACACCGGATACATCCACATCGGGGTATCTGTAAAGTCCGGGAAACAGGAATACATCAGCCTCCAGGTTGATACCCTCACGGATGAGAAAGAGAAACATGACGCTCAAAGCAAAACCCGCCGCACCCGGCGGAACCGGCTGCGCTGTCGCAAGCCGCGGTTTGACAACCGCAGACGCAGGGAGAGCTGGATTGCACCATCACTGGAGCATAAGAAGGATGTCCATGTCAACGTGATCAAAAAGATCTGTGAGGTGTATCCGGTCACTTCGATCACCATGGAAATGGGAACCTTTGATACACAGGTATTAAAGGCACTGGAAGAAGGAAAGCCACTTCCGGAAGGCACGGACTACCAGCATGGGGAACGCTACGGCGTTGCCACACTCAGGGAAGCCGTATTCTTAAGGGACAATTACACCTGCCAGCTGTGCAGGAAATCCATTAAGGATAAGGTAATCCTCCGTGTACACCACATCGTCTACCGGAGCATGGGCGGTACCAACCGCATGAAAAACCTTGCAACGGTGTGTGATAAATGCCATACCCCGAAAAACCATAAGCCGGGAGGAAAACTCTGGGACTGGAAACCGAAGCTGAAAAGCTTCAAGGGTGCCTCATTCATGACGGCTGTCCGGTGGATCCTGTACGGGGAGGTAAAGAATCTCTTCCAGGATATTGAAGTCCACATCACCTATGGTGCAGAGACAAAGGAACGCCGCAGACGGCTGGATATCCAAAAGTCCCATGTCAACGATGCATTCGTCATGGGAGACTTCCATCCGAAGCACCGTTCGCTGTCGGTCCTTTACAAAAAGAAACGACGGAACAACCGGTGCCTTGAGAAATTTTATGACGCGGTATATATCGACAGCCGTGACGGGGAAAAGAAAACTGGACAGGAGCTGTCCAACGGCAGGACAAGCCGTAACCATGAGACGGATACGGAGAACCTGCATAAGTACCGCAAAGAAAAAGTCAAAGCCGGCAGACGAAGCATCCGCAGACAGAAATACCCGATCGAGCCGCATGATATCGTAATCTACAGAGGAAAGAAGTACGAGACATCCGGCTGCCACAACAATGGCACGCGTGCAATCCTGTTGCCGGGGAAGAAATCCGTGGCTGTCAAAAATCTTCAGGTTGTAAGACATGCCGGCGGATACTATAAAGCAGAATTCAAAAATTAAAAGAAAAGGAGGATAGCTGGTGGAGATGGCGCTTTCCATCCCTTGCGGTGTTCTGAAAGAATATCGCCGGAAACGACTGAAATTCAGTCGGGGTATCCAGCTTAGAAAGAATGAACTGCCATATTGGGATAATCTCGAATCCATTATAAATGAAATTTATATGGAGGATAAATACCGTGATGTAGATTGCATTTAAAAAAAATAACAATTAAAAGCATGGCATAAGCTATGCTTTTTTTCTTTTCATAATAAATCTGTAAATAATGATTTTGTGAAAAGGAGAAAAATTATGAGTGATTTAGCATTAACAAAAGTAGCCGTTGACTTTGGAAAGCACATTGGCGGTGCGAGAAAAGAAGAGTGGTCTTCGAGAGGACTTTCCTTAATGGATCTCGATAATATGAATGCTGCTGAAAAGGAAAAGTTTGTGAAGAAAGATAGCATATGGAAAAAGCCGGATTATGATCAAATGATTGCTACGGGTGTTGATATTGTGGCAGCATATGCAATAAAAAAAGTCCGTGACAGTATTCCGTCAAAACCATTTATTCCTTCAGCAACTGCAGTTGATATCCAGATCAAAGCATATATCAAATTTGTAACTATTATTAGAGATGGGATGAAAGATATTATCACATTTGATGATTTTATTGCAAAAGAGATACAGGTTCGAGATAAAATCGAAGACAAGGAAAGATGCTCGACATGGACAAAATGCGCATACAAGGAATACGCGGGATTATATCCTACAAAGCTGGTAAGAGCATTGTATGTCCGCCAGCCAGACAAAACCAGACTTGTTTCTGAACTTAAAAGGAAACAGTTTGGAGTAAAGAAAGAAGATAAGGTCCCGGTAGGATGGAAGATTTCTTTATATGCACCTGTTAATGGATATGCAAAATCCGGATATGAAAGAGATACTTATTACATCGAAAAAGGCTATAAATTAATGGAGAAAAACATTTCTTCTTATGATGAAGCCTTAAAAAGATGTCAGGAACTTGCAAAGATGTTTTCGTCTGCTAAAACAAGAAAAGCATCTGCAACACCTAAACAGTTAAAAAATATACGACGTACCGGACTTACAGATGTAAGAAACGGACGCAATATTACCGGCGATGATTTTATTAAGGATTTTCATATCCGCGGTGGAGAATTTGGACTATGGATGACGGAAAATGATGCTCAGTCAAGCCTGAACATGGCTTATGAAGCATTTTGCGATTTTGCAGATGTTCTCGGTATTCCACTTTCAAGTGTATCATTTGACGGAAGACTTTCAATTGCTTTTGGTGCGAGAGGAAAAGGAGATGCTGTGGCCCATTATGAACCAATGCGTGAGGTGATCAATATCACTAAGATGAAAGGAGCCGGCTCTCTTGGACATGAAATGTTTCATGCACTGGATGATATTGTCGGCAAGAAACTTGGCCTTTCAAAGATGATGACACAGTCTTTAAGTGAAGATATACCAGAAAGCGTACAGAATGTTATTAACAGCATGAAGTATCGATCAGCTACACAGGAAGAGATTAATTTGACCAGAGCAAATAAAGTTGAATTGGCCGAAAAGAGACTTTTGCGTGATGTAAGCTATATTTTCCCTGAAACAGAGCTTTCGGATGAGGTAAAAGCAAAAAGAAGTGAGCTGATTGCGGCTATCAAGAATGATACAGAACCCAAAATGATTTCTCTTGATGGAACCACAACAGATGCTATTGAAGCACTTTCTGATTACAAAAAAGAAATCACAGGAAGAATAATTCCAAAAGAACGCCGACGGGAACTTTACTGGTCTTGGTTTACACTTATGCAGGCTAAGACGGCATCTTACAAAAACATGAAACTTGAAACTGAGTATTACAAAGAATCCCAGAAAATGGATAATTGTACTGCAAAAGACAAGTTTGGTTATTGGTCTTCTACAACAGAAATGTTTGCTCGTGCCGGCGCATGCTACATCAGTGATTTTCTTTCTGAAAAAGGTGGTATCAGCGATTATTTATCAGGACACTCAGAAAGCTGTGTCGGACTCAATATAACACGGCAGGGAGAAGTTGAAAAAGTTTTTGCAATGCCACGAGGCGAAGAAAGAGTTGCCATTAATAAGGCAATTCATGAAATGATCGAAGATTTGAAAATCAAATCATTAATTTAGTTTATTATTTTAAAAGTGGGACAAACGTCCCACTTTTTTCTTCCCATAATAGTAATGTAATTATTGTGTATATGAAAGGAGATAAATATGGTAGAAAAATTTATCGATGCAATTAAAAAACAGAAAGAGTACATGCATATGTATTCGGTAAATAATATTCGGGAATGGTATCAGGATTTAAATGATTATGATTTAAAGATAATTATTTGCTTCCTTAAATCGAAAGGGTTAAATGTAGATATATCAGAAAATATCGTAAAAGGAACATATTCTTCTGTATGGGAAGGAGAAGGCGAGATTACATCGCCAGCGGATATTAATCTTTTTACTCATGAAGTGACAATTTTAAAATCGTATAATCCAGAAGATATGACAACAGAAGACGGTGAGCCTTTCGAATGCGAATGTTTGGAGGATGAATATATCTTAATCGATGATGAAAAATTTCCATGCATTAATAAAGAAGAATATGACAAGGAACAACTTAACGAAAACACCACTTATGATTTGGACAAACTGTTCTGGTACTGTTAATATGTTTTTCACAAAATGCCTAGATGATTTCCGGGCATTTTTTATTTCATAATAGTATTGTAGTTATTACAGATATGAAAGGAGAAATACATATGATTACAAAAGAATATTTTGGATCCGTTGAAGAATTAAAAAAGGAATACAAAATTGGTTCTGTGATTGAACAAGACGGAAAACTTCTTAAAGTTGTGGAGATTAATGACGCTCTGCCAACAACCTGCTTTGCGTCATTTCCAAGCGTGACATTCGAAGAAGTACAAAAGTGACGAGGAAAGGAGAAAACCATGTGGAATAAGTTCCCTGATGTAATGCCACCTGACAATCCAGATACTGAAGATTTTGGTGTTGAATATGAGGTGAAATACACATTGCCAAATGGAAAAATTGAGAATACAATAACAGAATGGCTATGGACAAATGAGTGGAATCTTATTTATCCAGTAATTGAATGGAAAGAATATCGAAAAATTCTTCCATTCAACAACCCAAACAAACATTAATATTTATTTAAAGACATGGCTTAGGCTGTGTCTTTTTTCTTTTCATAATAAAAATGTATCTATTGTAATTTGAAAGGAGAATATTTTATGAGCTATTACAAAGTAAGAAGTGTTGCATTTAAACAGTCTATTGGGAAAATCTATGTTACATGTGCGGATTCGTCTCTGCGTCCACTTAATTATATAAGAAGTGAATATGCAGAAAATATTCAGGATTTTACAGAGAAGTGTAAAATATTTTGGCAGGATGTATTGTCCGGAAATATGCAGTTTGCGTATAGTAATAAGTGGCATGCATACGTAAATGACACATACCAGCAAATGAGACGGATAGCGAAAGGAATAAACGTCCATATGAAGGACCTGGACTACAAAACCAATTTTTATGATGAGTTGCAGGAATATGTTGCAAAAACTTACCTTGTGCCGATCGTAACAAAGAAAGCAAAACAAATCGATATTGATTTTGAAGCCGATTTTGCTGAAAGATGTCAGAAAAAATGGAAAGAAATTGACAAAGAGCGGCTTGAAAACAAACAGATCAGTATTCGAGCAGCTTTGACGTCCTATGCGTTCCCTGGTTGGGATACACTCTTATGTGAAAAAGAAAATCGAACAATTGTAGCAAAACGGTGCAATTATCATCTGGGGCTTCTTGATAATGCTGATGAAACAGCAGTAATTCTTCCTGAAGGAAGTGGACATGACTGGAATCGGATTGCATATGCAAACGCAAGTGAACTCCAAAAAATCTTTAAAAAATATCCACAGCTTATTAATGCTGCCGTTGTTGAGGCAAGTTATCAGTCTAAAGAACGAGCTGCAATGGATGGATATGAAAAGGTATTTGAATCGGATGAAAAATGCCTATACGTAAAAGAGACTAACGGGGGCAAGTGTACTTATGCGGAAGTTGGAGGATACTGTTAGGAGGTTTAAATATGTTATTGGTTATTACATTTCCAAATGAAACGATCCCTTTTATCGAAGATGAACTTTCTGAAGAAGAAGTTATCCGGATTATAGGAAAAGCAAAAGAGATAGGCTGGACCTTCCAGCAAAATTGTATTGTAGAGCCAGACCGAGTTGTTCTTCACGCAATGAAAGAAATACCAAGAGAAATATCAAGACGAAAGAAAAAGAGATATTATATTCTTGATGAAAAGGTGATCCTTGTTAAGCCTGATGATAGCCCTGATGAAATCCTTCCTACAAAACATCTGCTTGCTTACGAAAAAGGTGTAAGTATTTCACAGATCACAGCTATTTCTATTTAGGAGGAATATTTAATGGAAGAATTTATGTCATTCGATCAATTGCTGGCAAAAATCAAGGAACATCCGGAGTATCCATACATAATCATTGACCTTTTCCTGGTTAATGATGAAGAGATTGATCTTTGGTGTTCCCAACATAAAACAGCCGCATTTAAACTTGGTGAACCAACACATCGTATTATAAGAGGAAAAGTGGCTTATGATGTTCCAAAACTCAAAAAATATGGAAAGAAGATTAAGGAAAAACTTATCAGAAAATTACAAAACAGTACCTTTGAGGTACACAGTAATTTAAGATTCAGAGTATAACAATTAAAGAGGTCTTTTACAGGCCTCTTTTTTTATATAATAAAAATTTCTTTTCATATTTATATTGTAAATAATTGTCATTTGAAAGGAGAAAAAGTATGAAAAGATTTACACAATCAGTGAAAGACTCGTTAACAGGTATGGAATTAATTTTATCTGAGTGTAGTTTTAATGAGGCTTGTATGTTTTTACAGAACGAAATGAGAAGTGACAAGTATATTGGATGTGAAGCCTTTGAAGAAACAACAAAAATCATGTTTAAAAGAAGAAATTTCTATTATGATGAAAAAAGAGGATATCTTCTTGGAGAATAGTCAAAATTTGTTTAAAACCACCGATTTTCCGGTGGTTTTATTTATGATATATACCAAATGGGCTATACAATAAAATTTTCTTTTCATATTAATTGTGTAATGTTATTATGTTTTAGGAGGAGATTATATAAGTACAAAGGTATTGTAGTTCAGCCGACACGAGATGACGCCAGATCAGAGAGCAGCACTTGGAGACAGTGAAATCACGCAGATTGATAAAACAATCAAACACGCAAGCGAGCTGGCGGATGAAATCAGTCAGTGTGATGTTCTCGCTGTAGTTGCACCTGTCGAGCTTCAGAGGGAATTCTTGGAACAGGCAGGGGACAAGCCGGTCATTACGGCGGTCAATGACCGTATTCTGGTTCCGACAGAAAATGGGGAATCAAAAGTCCAGTTCAGCTTTGTCAAGTGGGAGCAGGTCAAGAAGATAGATATCGTCAAGGAAGACTTTGATATCGGAAAATACGAGAAGGACAGGGAACTGCAAAATTTAAAAGGATTTACTCTTACGAAAGACAATCTTGCAGATTGTGTGGATGCAGCAACTGGTCAGCCTATTCCAACAGAAGGCGATGTCATTCTTCCGGAAAAGGTAATTTACAATGGGAAAGAACAGAAGCTGACAAACATAGGAGATGCATTTTACAACTGTAATCTCTTAAAATCCGTGAAGATTCCAGAAGGCGTGAGAAAAATTGGTTCTGAAGCATTTTATGGCTGTGATAATTTAACTTCCATTGATATGCCTAATAGTGTTGTCGAAATTGGACAGGACGCCTTTTTGTATACAAAATGGTTAAATCATGACAGACCGGAGGATCGAGTTTCTTATCTGAGATCGACAACTTCTTCGCAAAGCCGTCCGAGGAAGACCTTGAAACATTCAGAGACGAAGATAATCAAGGGGCCGTCTACGAGATGGTGTGCAGCAACCGCCTGGAAGACCTTGAAGATGAGCATGAGGCGGCCGTTCCGGATATTGTGGATCACATAGAGGAAGCGGAAGACCGCAATGCCGACGGATATGATTTGAATGATAATTTTGAAGATCGATGATTCAAAAGATATGAAAAAGAGCCGTTTTTGTTGCGGTTCTTTTTTTGTTTCATAATAATACAAAAGTTATTGCAGAAAGGAGATCATAAAATGAAGAAAAATACCACAATAACCATGAGACCTTATATTATGGCCAATGATGACAGAGATTACACAGACACAATAAAATTTCAAAAGAAGAAAGAGACCTGGAGAAGAAACGGAATGAAGGAATCTGATATTGAAGAACTAACAAAAATTTATCATGGGTTTGATGTATATGGAAATGATAAAGGCTGTGATTATACAAATGTAGAAATTGCCTATGACACGAGCGAATTAGGCTACGAAAATTGTGTTAGATAGTTTATTTTATAAATTATTAAAAAACAAATAAAAAGCTTGCATATAGCAGGCTTTTTTTATTACGTAGCACATCAATATGAATATTATAAAACTATATACAAACATATTATAAATAATTAATTATATACATATATTTATAAATAAGTATAAGTAAACTAATATTATAATAGGCTATATCATAAATATAAATATATATTAATATTGCATTGTTACAAATATAATAGTATAATATATCTATAATATTTTATTTTAAATCTCGATTGAAAGGCGTATGCATGAGAAAATTTAAATTAAAAATTTGTAAAGAATGTAATAAGCTATATATGCCGGCTTACAATAATCAAAAACAATGCTCTGAAGAATGCCGGATATCTGCAGATCGAAGAAGAAAGAGAGAAAGACAGAGAAAAAAGAGAAATTCGTTTCACAAGATCCATGTATGCAGATACTGTGGACAGGAATTTATTGCTACAACAGCCTCAATGTATTGCTCAGATATATGTCGTAAGTTAGCCCAAATAAGAAGAGCTAAAAACTACAAAATTCAAAAACAAAAAGCAATTCAATAAAATTTGAAAGGAAAAATTATGAAGTTAGAAGAATTTAAAGCACTTACAGATGAAGAAATGTGCAAAACAATGAATGAATATATGGATAATCATTCAAAAGGCAATTTTAAATCGCAAACAATGAATTTTACATTTTCTCAAGCAGAAAAAGCTATGGAAGAATGTGGAATATACAAAATAGATGGAGTCTACCGAACCGGAACAGATGCTATACAATTAATTGGCAAAAAAGAAAAAGAACGGAAAAAGAAGCAGCTGAGCGCAGATGATATTGATAAAATAATGGTAATTCTTGAACCTGAGAATTACAAAAAGCTGGTAAAGCTATTGTCAAGCTATAATTATGTGTCGGATTATATTCTTAACGAGGACCATGGAATCAGAATAAAAGCCGGACGTCCAGAAGAACTGCATACAACAACTGTGCGTATGTACAATTCAACCAAAGTTCAATGGAAAGAGTTTGTAAAAGACCACCCTGGCTTTACGGCAACCGATCTCTTAAATACCGCCTTACTTGAATATATGAGCCGTCACATATCAGAATAATATTTTTTCGCTTCATATTATAAATGAAACTTTTTATAATTTGAAAGGAGAAAAAATATGAAAGAGACGGAAAAATATATGAATCCGGCTATGGAGCATTACGAAGTAGATGGGCAGATGGACATCTTTGAATGTGAACAATTGATATATATGCAGCGGAAGCTTAAAATTTTAAAGGCTACTCTTATATTAAGAGAAATTCTTGGAATCAGATCTAACAGTAAGGAAGAAACAATCCGAACGGGACAGGAATATACAGATTCCCAGCTCTCCTTATGGATTGACCTCTTGCATAAAGAAATTCAAAAATCTGATGAAACAAGAAAAAAAGAAGCAGAAGAAAGGATCCAGTGGGAAATGGATAACGATAGCCCACAGGAATACATGGAATCTGGACGGGAGTACACCTGCTGTACAAATCACGATTATGGTCCATCAAATCCATGGGATGCACCTGGCATGAGTGTAAGTGATTTTATTTAACAAAGAGCACAGCTTCGGCTGTGCTTTTTTCTTTTCATATTAAAGATGTAATAATAATATTTATGTACGAAAGGAGATAAAAAATGAAAACATCTGTAATTACAATAAGGGATTTTGTAAAAGGGAACAAGGCATATTCTTTAAAGACAGAGAAAGGAAAGTCAACAATAATAGAAGAATATGTTCAAAAAGTTGGACGAACTTATGTAACAACTGGTACAGGTTGTTTAGAAAGAAGATATGAAAACTGGGATTCTGAATTTTTATACGAAAAGGTTGTCTACGGCAAATCAGCATTACTGTTCAAAACAAAAGAAGATGCTGAACAATACCTTGAAAAATGTGATTTATGCGTATGGTTAGGAAATATATCAGCCAATAAAGCAAGCAGCTTTTCATTGGATCAGCTTAGAAGAGTCAAGAAAATTTTGGATTAATTATCACATTGTAGTATAAGGAGAAACTCATTTATTGATAAAGTCAGATGCGAACGCAATTGTCATCTCTGCAAGAAAGAATACCTTGGGAGATGCGTTGGCAAATATTATGGAAAGATGTTTCGATAGGAAGAGATTATAAAACAGAAAGTGCAGTAAATGCAACTGATCTGCCAGTATGCGACGAATACGAATACGGCGGAACTGGTGAACATCTGAAAGAAATTGAAGAAGCAGAAAGACAAGGAAAAATTTATTTAAAAGTGTAAATTTAAAATTGTAAAGGCACGCATTATGCGTGTCTTTTTTCTTTTCATATTATATATGTATTTTATCAACGAAAGGAGAAAACAAGATGAAAGTAAGAAAAATGAAAGAGTTGTTGAAAGAACAGAACGCAAACGCCAGTGTGTTCTTGGATGGAATCAACGATTCCGACTGTGGATTAGTTAAAATCGCAGAACATGGGAATAAGGTCGTTTTATACAGTATGGAAGAGGTCAACGGGAAACCGGATACTTACAAACCATCATGTATTGTATCCGTCATGACACTATTCATGTGTTTGAAGAAATTTCCAGATGATTACGATGTCATGATGGCATATGGAGATCCGGTGCTTTTTGTTGTAAGTCGTGTAAATGACAATGAATCGGTTATTCTCGAAGACAAAAACGTTAACGACCTGTCATCCGAATTGGAAGCCCGCTTTGCAACCGCAGCTGAAGAACAGTGGGATGAACTCGACTTCTTCATGGATTTACTTGATACCGGATTTACATTGGCTGATATCAATAAGTATATCCCAGAAAAATATGAATATTCCAAGAAATTCATGGAAGAACACGGCCTGATTTCTGATGTAATTGATGATTTTGGAAATGAGTATGATCCAAAAGATTTTACAATCGAAACTTGTCCGGTCTGTGGCCGAGAGGAAGTAATCCGTATTAAAGGCGTGACTCGCTGCAGATGTGGATATCCGCTTGCCCCATGCAGTGCCTGCGAAAGCTGCAACTACGCAACCTGTCCGTGTGGTTGCGATGGAACAGACAGGGATGCTGAAAAAACATGCAATCACGAATCATTACCTGATAATATTCAGGAAAAATTGTATGCATTACTTTAAAAACACACCAAAGAAGAACCTTCCTGGTTCTTCTTTTTTTTGCCGTATAAGCCAGCACAAAATTTTCATTTCATATTGTAAGTGTAAACATTTTTGGTTTTGAAAGGAGGAAAATAATATGAAATTAAAGAATTCAGATGCAGCAAAATTAATTTTTTCCAAGAAAGCATATCTTTCAAGATTACGTGATATTTTAGGGAGCCCTCATGAACTTAGGGATTACTTAAAGGAAATGGAAAACAAATATCCGTTTTTGAAAATAGTAATCAGAAAGGATATCGAATATTATAGTAAACAGGCCGAGCAATACGACCAAGCAGCAGAAGAAGCATACAAGGATTGGCTAGTCATGAAGGAAGAAAAAATTTTTCAAGGTGGTTGTTTTGACTGTCCTCAAGGAAATGGTGAAGGTGGTTGTACAATCCCTGGATATTGCTTGAAATGCGATATTGAAGAATAGCTGGAAAATCTTACGGAACACGAACAAAAAACTGAAATTTGAATCAAAGAATTTACTATGTTAGAAATGATTTTAAAAATTGATGGAACAGTTGGAAATTTTCCAACCTTGAAAGAGTTTCGCGAGTCAGGCGAAGGACTTACTGTTGGTGGGTTTTGTTTCCGTGTCCAGGTAAATGGGAAAATGCTGGATGTCAATTTTGATTTCCCGGCATATGCCGCAAATGTTCTGAGCGATAACACCTTAATGTTTGAAGCCGGCGCAGCGACGTTTTTCTCAAACCACAACGATCATCTGGACGAGTGCTATGATGAAGAATATGCCAAAATGGGGATTTCCAGAGCGGATCTTACTGGGGAAGTGCTTTCGTCTGCAACAGAAATCCGAGAGGTTGCCATCGACTGTGATTACAGCATACACCTTAAAATTTTGGATATTACATTCATCGAAGATGGAAAAAGCTACCATGTTGACAAAGATGTAGTTGAGAAGTTTTCGCTGACTGGAAATGACACGGAATATTACAGATGGAAGATTGATCAGCTTGAAAAGCTCAATCTGGAACATCAACGCAATAACAGACTTTCAGAAATTCTTGCCGTTGAGAGACTTTGTAAATCCATTGGATATGGAAATGTCATGGATATCGCAAGCGGCCTGTGGGCGATCGAAGAGGGCGTTCCCATGCATGTCCCGACTGTGGAAGCCTACCTGACCGAAGATGGGAAAGAAACGGCACGGATGGCCTTAAATGCAAGGATTGAGGAAATCAAAGCCTTTCCAGATGCTTTAAAAACCCTTTGTTAAGATTTACGAAGAGATCTGTTTATGCAAACGGATCTCTTTTTTGTTTCATATTACATATGTAAACAATTTGATGAATTGAAAGGAGAAAGTAACATGAAAACAATTAAAAGAAAATACAGCACATACGATTTCGCGGAGCTTAACGAGATTGCAAAAGAGCGTGTCCGTCAGTGGTACCTGGATGACGATATGAGTTCTATTGATTGGAAAGAAGCAGTTGAGCAGGATCTTATGGTCGTATTCTCAAATTCAGACCTTCATATCCAATTCTCTTTGAACAGCTGTCAGGGAGACGGCGTCAATATTTATGGAGAGCTTGCACCAGAGGATCTTGTTAAAGTTAAAGACTTCTACGAAGACTTGGGTGTCCTTAAAGATATTTACCTGTTTGAATTTCCAGACAATCTTTGTGGAAAATTCCATTTTACTCTCAAGGAGAACGCGCGGTATACATACTGCGTTGCACGGTGTATGGAAGTGGTACTTGATGACGTTGTTGATGGTTTTGAAGATGAAATTGAAGCATGCCACAAGTACGCAATTTCCGTAATCGAGGCTCTCTGCCAGTTTTATGAAAAGCAAGGGTATAATTACCTGTATACGGCATCGGATGATGAAATTCAAAATACATGTGATGCAAACGAGTCAATAACCCATCACTAAAGTGACGGGCTTGTGTCTCAGCCACTACACGGTGG